>ERZ779626.42-NODE-42-length-96638-cov-27.465600_pt1 | contig 96638 bp, 84 predicted proteins | sample MGYA00514209_ERZ779626 | MGnify/ENA primary metagenome ERZ779626 (study PRJEB29562, sample SAMEA4376713) | mouse gut metagenome | isolation source: Cecum | study: EMG produced TPA metagenomics assembly of the A DSS colitis mouse model was used to assess the...
TTGCGTGTTCAAGATAATCACCTCGTTTCTTGGTATGAAAAAAGGGAGAATGTGAAGAGGATTTGAAAGCGTATGTTTTGGAAGAGATTCGGAACCATGCCACTGCTGTCTGCGTTGAAGAACCGGCTGACATAGCGGCAGATGCAAGCGCCATCCAAGATAGGATCACTGCATTGGAGCAGAAAATTGAAAAGCATTGGTCCGCAAAGAAGGACGCTTTTGTAAAACGAAACGGCGGGTTGATTTCCCAAGCGGAGTTTGAACACGTTTCCGTAGAAAGAGGGCGGAAAATCCAGCAACTGCGGGCAGAACTGGAATCTCTGAATCATACCGTTGCGACAGCGCGGCTGCCAGCGCCTCAAAATCCCGATAAGCTGGCCGATGCTGCCGGTGCGAAGGAGCTGACCCGCGAAATGATGGATGCAGAAGCTCGATGGAGACTACACCCCCGACCGGCTGACGGATTTCCTCCAGATGGTCAGGCAGCGGTGTCAATTCGATTACTGGTTCTTGGGGCATTACCATCTCAACTGTGTGATGGATAACCGCTTCATCATCCAATGGGAGCAGATGGTGGAACTGAACTTGGAATAACGGTAAAATAATTATCTGAAACCGCTAAGGAGCAAGCCCTCGGAATAACTGAGGGCTTGCTCGTTGGCGGTTTCAAATGACAGAGAATAAAATAGGCGCACCCGCGCCAGAAAGGAGATGTTGGATGAATGTCAGAAAACCGGTAGACTACAGCTCCATGTTTGCGGCGCTGGACACGCTGATGGCAGAAGACCTGCCGCAGACGGAGCTATACTGCGAGATTGGCCAACTGGTCAGCGGCAGGCCGGAAAAAAGGCGCCGCTGCCGCCGCAGCGGAGTACCTGCGGGTTGCGTACCCTGGCGTCTCCGGGTTCTCTCCCCGGAACCTGCGCCGGATGCGGGATTTTTACCGCACCTATAAGGGCGCACCAGAGGTACTGGCTGAGGCCATGACCATCGGCTGGACGCAGAACGTGGTCATTCTGGAGGCGGATCTGACCATTCAAGAGCGGGCGTGGTATATCCAGGCAGTTAAACAGTCCGGCTGGTCAAAGCTGGAGTTGACCAAGAAAATTCATGAGTGTGCCCACAGAACTGTGGCCCTCGACAGCGCAGCTGATTCGTGTTATAGTAATGGCGGCGGAGGTGATGAGGATGGCACGGAAGAAACTTCCGGGGCATTACTGCAAGGTCTGCGGGATACAAAAGTCCAACGAGAGTTTCAGCGGCAAGGGCCATGCAGCGCATATATGCAAAGCCTGTTCCCGCCTCTCGCCGGCGCAGCAGGCAGAGCATATGACGCTGCGCCGCCTGGAAAATCTGCCACTGCGCCGCCTGAGCGAGAGCGAGATGACATGGCTGAAAAATCGGACGCACGATCACCGGCCCGAGGTGAAATCCTTGGCCTGCATGGTCTATGCGGAACGATTTCCCCGCTTGGCGCGGAACCAGAAAAAGCAGGAACTTTCCATCCAGGCTCTGGAGTTGAGCATAGATGGCGGGATCTGCGATCCCTATGGCGAACCGGTGTATGTCAAAGAGAGTTACCAAGTCAGCCGAATACCACCAGCCATCATCCGCACACAGGAGGATGGAGTACCTCAAACAATAGAGCCTCTATCCAAAATACTGGCGAAGCTGTTGAAGTGGACGGTACACACACTGGAGATTTTCTGGTGGGGAGAAGATTACTACAGTCCTGTCGATGCCGGCCTGGAGGAGGGAACTCCCCTGTGGAGCGTCCATGTGGAGTATTCCAACGGCGAGATCCAGGATATGGGATCAGCGGATGACATTCCTGACAATGTACATAAACTTTTTTCTGCCCTCGTTGAACTTTTTGAATAGACGCGGTATCGCTGCCATGTTATAATGGCGGCAGAGACTTATAATCGGAGGGCGGGCGGATGAACAAGAACACAATCAAGGATCTGACTTTGATGCTGATGTATCTTACCTCTTGGGAGGAGGATCTTGTTCCGAATCTTCACAAAAGGACTGACCCGTCTGGCTTTCGCACTCAGATCCGCCGCACCTGGAAAGGATACGATTTTGGCATTTTGAATGAACTGACAGATGAAGGCATGGTCAACGCCGGAGGGCGCAGCAAGTCGGCTTCCTTCACGGATGAGGGCGAGACAAAGGTGTTGGAATTGCTGAGACAGTATGAACTTGCCTTAGAACGGCAAGACAGAGAGGAGCCTGAAATCGATGGGGCAAAGTGATAAGATCCAGCTTTTTGAGGATAAACGTATCCGTACCGCATGGGATGAGGAAAAGGAAGAATGGTTCTTCTCCGTTGTGGATGTAATTGCTGTCCTGACAGACAGTCCAAATCCCCAAACCTATTGGCGGGTAATGAAAAAGCGCCTAAAGGACGAGGGAAATGAAACCGTTACAAATTGTAACGCTTTGAAGATGACAGCAGCGGATGGCAAAAAACGGTTGACCGATGTGGCTGATACCGAACAACTATTGCGTATTATTCAGTCCATCCCTTCGCCAAAAGCGGAACCTTTCAAGATGTGGCTGGCCCAAGTTGGCCGGGAGCGCATTGAGGAAACCATTGACCCTGAATTGACGATAGAACGGGCTCTGGGAACCTATCTTCGGAAGGGATACACCCGTGAGTGGATCAACCAGCGGCTCCAAGCAATCCAGGTACGAAAAGAACTGACGGATGAATGGGATGCCCGCGGTGTCCAGCAGGGCATCGAATACGCAATCCTGACCGATGAGATATCCCGCGCATGGTCTGGAATGACAACCAGACAATATAAGCAGCTCAAGGGCTTGAAAAAAGAGAATCTCCGTGATAATATGACTACATTGGAATTGGTTCTAAATATGCTGGCTGAAGCAACTACTACAGAACTTTCCAAAGAGCATCAACCGGAAACCTTTCAAGAAAACCAGGAGATAGCAAGACGAGGCGGCAAGATCGCGGGGGAAGCGCGAAAGTCAATTGAAGCCGATACCGGGAAACCGGTTATCACCTCGCAGAATGCAGCCCAGCTCAATCAGCTGGTAACCGATATGATCGAAGGGGTAGCCAATGACGAAGCTGGCGGCTCTGATATAGATAAATCGTAGCATCCATTAATTTTTTTGATAATTTAAATGCCTCTACAAAATAAGAGTGCCGTAGGTGCAAAGAGTTTATGTGTATTCTTTTTTAAGAATCCATGATTGGATTACTCATAAAGGGTCACACATTTAGCCGGAGCGCGGTCTGTCAGATCTGCTTTGAGCGGGGAAGTGAATTCAACCAATCAATTGAAAAAATCGATTTTAACCGCTTATTGCAGAAACCCGCATAAACGAATTGTTTATGCGGGTTTCTCTTGTCTAAAAGTTGCAATTAAAATTTTAGGGTTGACCACTACCGCAGCAGTCAACCCTGTTTTTTCAGATTTCGAGACTCTGCTGGAGTGTTTCGCTGGCCGCTTTCGATAAGGTACAACATTTAAAACGGCGGCGGGAACCCTTGAAAAATCAGGGTTTCCCGCCGCCGTTGTTACTAACGCGTTATTAGTTCAATGTTTAACCGCAATTCTTCTATGGTTTTATGGTTATAGACCCGGTTGCCGGTATCTTTGGAAACGTGACCCATCAGAAGGTCGATGCACTTGCGGTTGGCCCCGGCGCTGTCCAGCAAGCTCTCGAAGGTGTGGCGGCACTCATGGGGCACATGGGCCATCCCCAGGCGGGCCATGATCTCCGTCCAGTAGTTCCGATAGGTCGCTTGGCATATGGCCCGGCCCTCGCTGCTGATCAGCCGGGGGCCGCCCTGGGCCAGCCTGGCCTCCACCAGCGGGCGGATTTTCGAGTGGATGGGGACAATCCGATTTTTCCCGGCCTTCGTCTTGGTGCCGCCGGTCATGGTCCCGGCCTGGAGGTCAACGTCGGCGGGGGTCAGGGCCAGCAGCTCACTGATCCGCCACCCGCTGTATATGAAAATTAAGACGGTATCCACCCACGGCTCCGCCTGGTGTTCCCACAGCTTGGCGATCTCCTCGTCGCTGAACCGCTGCCGGGAGGTTTCCGGGATGGGGTCAGAGGTCAGAAGTTCAGAATAGCAGCGGGTGATTATGTCCAGCTCCAGAGCAAAGCGGTCCAAATGGCCCCAGAGATTTTTTATGGCCGCCTGGGTGCTGTAACCCCTGCCGCAGCCGTCTATGGTGTCCTGCATATGAAACGACTTGATCTGTTTGTAGGGCTTCTCCGCCAGCGTTGAACAGTGTTTGAATGCAGCCCGGAGTGATTCCTGATTAGATTTGCCCAGTTTAGGGGCTTTCTTTTCCTTCCAGAGGTCGAAGAGCTGCCGGAGGGTCAGCTTGGCCCGGTCCACGTCCCAGGGGTCCCGGTTGTACTCAGCAAGAAGCATATTCCCGGCTTCCCTGGTTTCGGCATAGCCTATAACGCTGTATACCGGCTGGCCGTTCTCCTTCCACCGGGCCACCTTCTTGACGATGAAGGGGCGGCGGCGGTTACCCGTCAGCCGGGCCACCGTGCCGTATCCGTTTGGGTTACGCATGAAAAAAACCACCTGTCCTTTCAAAAATGGTTGTAATCATCCAAGGACAGGTGTATAATCACTTTGTATGGAGCGATTATCGGGCCTGTCCCGGTATTGTTTCACTTGCCGCCCTCGGTACTGCTAATACCGAGGGCGGTTTTTATTGATTCCAGCCTTTTAACCCGCGCCGGATTCTCTCGCAGACGAGGCTTGTGATTCCTGTTTCTTTTCGGAAACAAGTTGATCATAATACCGATCCGCTTCGGCCCTAGCTTCTTGTTCTATAGTCATAGGCTGGGCCGACTGTTCAACGGCGGGAAGGTGTTGGACTAGATTGCGGACGTATCTCTTGACAGTTTCCCGATCTTCCGGTCTCAGCTTGATAAACTCCAAGATGATTTGTCTGGAAAAATCATCAAGTCCGTGGGTCTGAATAAGCTCATCGACGCTTTCTTCCGGTGAGGGAACAAACATCTCCCCGGCACCTGTTCGGAGCCACGTTTCAGATACCCCAAATTCCCGGCAAATAAGAGAAACTACTGCCGCGCTTGGATCAGTACGACCCATTTCATATGTTGCTACGGTGTTTCTTTTACTACCGATTCTATCAGCAAATTCTTGTTGCGTCAGGTCAAGTGACCGGCGCACTTTTTTTATACGTTCACCAAAAGTCAATGGGTTCACCCCCTTTCGTTGTTACTAGTCTATCACCAATTTGACGCATTGTCAACAAAATTCTGAAAAATCACAAAATACGGCTTGACAATGTTGATTATTCGGAGTATCATAGACGCACAGTCAACAGACGGCAAACAAGTCCGTTGATACCACCTTTCACATAACAGGAGGAGCAGCACATGAAAGAACAACTTTTTAGCGTCGGTATCCAGCATATCAAGACCGGCGAGAAAATCAACTTGGAAGTTTGGGCCAAAGGCGTGCGTGAAGCTACCCATGGTTTGCAGGGCGTGATTGACTGGAACACTCAATACCGCTGGACTGGAAGTGGCCCGATTTACGATGAATCCGGCAACATTATCACAAGAGAAGTTCCCGCCTGATGATGGCCCTGGTGGTTCCGGGCCGAAACAAGGCCAACGGCCTTGTCGTGGGAAACCACAGACATCTAGGAATCAAATATCGAAAGAAAGCGAGGGTAAATCTATGAGCGAACAGGAAAAGCGTGATTCCTGCGATCTGGCAACCATGCTGAAAGACCTGCCCAAAGAGGATATGCTCCGGGTTCAGGGTGTAATTATCGGGATGAGGCTGGCTAACAAACTCTCCGTCCGTGATTCCCGAAACGAGTCCCTGAAGAGCGATCGTCCGTGATTGACTGGGCATCTGGTGAGTCGGAAGGAGCAGAAGAATGGACACCTTTGCAAAACGCCTCAAGTACGCTATGGACCAGGCCGGGTTAAAGCAGGCGAGCATTTCGGAGGAGAGCACATGAACGAGGAGCCGAAAATACTCGCCTCTATCTCCGGCGGGAAAGACTCGCTTGCGGCCCTCATAACGCATATCGAAAGCGGCGGGCGGTGCGACGGCGCGATCTATTGCCGGATAATGTTCGACGACGAGACGAGCGCGGAATACCCGGAGCACGAGGATTTCTTGTTTAACAAGTGCTTTCCGACGCTTGAACGGGAGTACGGGGTAAAAACGACCATCGTACAACAAAGCTATACAACTTCTATGGCGAAGGTCTCCACACTGGCAGACACAAGCGTCGTCCCATTGGAAACCCTCAAAACGGAACTTGTGACCTTGTCCGGCGAGACAGGCGTCGCCGTGGGGGCACTGGCCGAGGCGGCCTATCAAGCCCTATCGGCGGGTGTGGATACGGCGGATGTTGTGAACTTTGTCGCCACGGCCAGCTCTACTACAACGACCAGAACGACCGCATCGCCACATGGATCAGCCAGTACCGGTCCCAGCACGGCGGGCAGGCCCCGGAACCGGCGGACCGGGAGGCGTACAACCAGATCATCGAGGGCTTCATTGTGGAGAGCAATCCCGACGCCATCCGCAAAACCACGGCCAACATCAAGCTCGTGGAGCAGCGGGAGCCGGGCGTGGTACTGAACGACGGCCGGATCATCGACGGAAACCGGCGCTTTACCTGCCTCCGGCAGCTCTCCGCTGAAGACGCGAAATTCGGCTGGTTCGAGGCCGTCATTCTGGACCGGAGCATCGAGAGCAGCGCCAAGCAGATCAAGCTCCTGGAGCTCTCCATTCAGCACGGCGAGGAGGGGAAGGTGGACTACGACCCCATCGACCGGCTGGTGGGCGTGTACCACGACATTCTGGAAACCGGCCTGCTGACCCCGGAGGAGTACGCGAGAAGCACCAACGAGAGCGTCGCCGACGTGAAAAAGCGGATGGAGCTGGCGGAGCTGATGCTGGAGCTTCTGGAGTTCATCAACGCGCCGGGGCAGTTCCACATCGCCCGGGATCTGAAGCTCTACTATCCCCTGGAGGAACTCCAGAAGCTGCTGAAAAAGTGCCGGACGGGGGACGAGCGGGAGGACCTGAAGAACAGCGTCTTTGTCAACATCCTCCTGCGGCCCGCCGGGGACATGACCCGCTTCATCCGGGGCTTTAAGAACATCATGGGCAGCGAACAGCAGGAGGACTTCCTGGAGGAGCAGCAGGAGATTGCCGCCGAAGTCATCAACATTCTCCCCGCCCCCCAGGAGATGAGCTCCCAGGTCATCCGGGATCAGATCCGGACCCGGGAGGACCTGTGCGGCACCCTGGAGCAGTCCATGGACAAATACCTGTTCCGGACCCGGAAGACGGAGACCCGGAACCGGCCCATCCTGCTGGCGGAGAAGGCCACCGGATTTCTGGAGAGCATCGACGTGAACATCCTCTCCCGCCTGGGCGACAGCGAGCTTCAGCGCCTGCGGCGGCAGCTGGACCTGCTGGAGAAGGCGGCAGACGAAATTCGCAGGAAGCTGCCATGAGAAAGCCGCCGGGTTGTTCCGGCGGGCGCTGTATGCGCAAATAGGGTACGGCCTTCCGCTCTGCCCGATTTTCCAAAAAAGGAGGTTTCTCCATGGCCGAATGGCTCTTAGACTATGACGGCGCCGCCCTGACCCTCCGCGTCCCGGACGGGGAGGCGGAGTCCCTGCTCCGCAGCGCCTTTTATAAGCTCTCCCTGCGCCGCTATATCGCGAAGGGGGAGGGCGGCCTGTTCACCGGCAAGCCGGCCTTGACCCACCTGGACCTCCAGCGCGTCGCCGGCCTGTGTGAAAAGGAATGCGCCCAGCGGGGCGGGACCCTCACGGTCTCCCCCGCCCTGGCGGACTATATCCAGAGCCGGGGAAACTACCTGGAGCAGCGGTTCCGTCTGGGCGTGGAGATCAAAAACCGCGGGGAGAAACTGCTCCCCCGATTCCAGGAATATCAGTCCACCGTGAACGCCGCCATGGCCCGGCCCCTCCGGGAGCGGCAGATGTGGGACTCCTTTTTCCTCTGCGCCATGAAGCGCTCCGCCAACTTCTCCGTCCCCGGCTCCGGCAAAACCGCCTCCGTGCTGGGGGTTTACGCCTGCCTGAAAAGCCGGGGACTTATCAAGCGGCTGGTTGTGGTCTGCCCTAAAAACGCCTTCGGTTCCTGGATGGACGAGTTTTTTCTGTGCTTCACCGGGAAAGAGCCCCTGCGCGTCCTGAACCTCCACGCCCCCGGATTGTCCTCGGCGGCGGCCCGGCGGACCGCGCTGCGGTATGACACGGGAAACGTCAATCTGATTCTGGTAAACTATGAATCGGTGGGCGGCGTTCTGGAGGACCTGCTCCCCCTGGTCCGGTCCGAAGCCCTGTTGGTTTTTGACGAGGTCCACAAAGTCAAAAAGGTAGACGGGGAGTATGCCGCCGCCGCCCTGGCCCTGGCGGAGCAGTCCGTTTACCTCACCGCCCTCACTGGAACGCCTGTCCCCAACTCCTACCTGGACCTCTATAACCTGCTGCATCTCTTGTTTTCCGACGAATACGACGAATTTTTCGGCTTCTCCGCCGCACTTCTCCGCCGCCCCACCCCGGCGGAGGCGGAGACGATCAACAACCGGCTCCAGCCCTTCTTCTGCCGGACCACCAAGGAGCAGCTGGAGGTCCCCCCGGCCCTGCCGGACCAAGTTCTCACCTGCCCCGCCGGCGCGGAGGAGAACCGGCTGCTGGAGCTGCTGGTTCATACATACCGGAGAAACAAGCTGGCCCTGTTCCTCCGGATTCTCCAGCTGGAGAGCACGCCCCGGCTGCTGCTTCAGCGGCTGGACCTCCGGGATTTCCGCTATCTGCTGGACGACGGGGCCCCGGTGGAGGACCCCGGCTTCGACGGCCGTAACCAGGAGGTCCGGCGGCTGATCGAAACCTGTCCCCCCTCCACAAAGTTCCGCCGCTGTGTTCAGCTTGTGGAGGAGCTGAGCAAAGAGGGAAAACCGGTAATTGTCTGGTGCGTCTTTCTGGACTCCATCCACGCCCTCTCCGAGGCCCTGGAGGCCCGGGGCGTCCCCACCCGCTGTATTTACGGCGCGGTGCCGCTGGAGGAGCGGCAAAGCATCCTGCAGGATTTCAAACTGGGGCGCTTTCAGGTGCTGCTGTCCAATCCCCACACCTTGGCAGAGTCCGTGTCCCTGCACAGCGTCTGTCACGACGCCGTCTATTTTGAGTACAGTTATAATCTGGTTCACCTGCTTCAGTCCAAGGACCGCATCCACCGCCTGGGGCTGCCCAAAGGGCAATATACCCAGTACGCGTTTCTCCAGACGGAATACCTGACGGAGAACGGTCCCTGGTCCATGGAGGGCGAGGTGTACCGGCGGCTCCGCCAAAAGGAGCAGACCATGCTGGAGGCCATCGGGCGGCGGACGCTGGAGGTGCTGCCCACCAGCGAGGAGGACCTGGAGATGATTTTCAAGCCGCTGCTGCAATGAGCGCCGGGCTGTCTTCCTTTACCCAAAAGCAACAACTGTAGTGCGCCGCAGTGAAATCACTGCGGCGCACTACAGTTACCACAGGCGGGTCGATCAAGACCGGACTGCGGCAGCGCTTTCAGGCTGGAAAATATGAGAACGCACGGGACTCCTGCCGGTGTGCCCACGGGTCTCTCAGCTGCTGCGTCACAGGCGGCCCGACGTTACCCGAGCTCCCCACCCCAAAGGACGGCGCCGATGGAAAATCGTGGGATAAACCGCCCCGCTCCGGAGCAGAATAACTCCGGAGGCGATGTAATGGAACAACAGACCATCATCATGGGCCAGGTCACCTACGAGCTGCGGCGGGTCTTTCAGGGCACACGCCCCCTCTCCGACCTGATGGCAGAGCGGCTTGCCCAGAATATTCCATCCGCCCGGTCCGTTGACGGAGGCGGCGGCCATGGGGTATAATCAAGTTAGTGGGCCGGTTCACCGGAGGAGGCGCGCATGAAAACCGGCAGATTCACACTGGGCTTCGCCTACCTGCGGCTGTCCAACGAGGAGGCCCAGGGCGGGGAATCGTCCAGTATCACCAATCAGCGCATGATCGTGCAGAACTACTGCAAGCAGAACCACATCACCCTCGTCCGGGAATTTGTGGACGACGGCTACACCGGCGGCAACTTCAACCGCCCCGGTTTCAAGGAGATGCTGAAGCAGCTCGAGCAGGGCAAGGCTCACCTGGTCGTCACCAAGGACCTGTCCCGGCTGGGCCGCGACATGCGGGAGGCCAGCTACTACGCCGAACAGTTTTTCCCCGAGCACGGCATTCAGTATATCGCTATTGCGGACAACTTTGACACGGAGCACGACAACATCATGGCGCCGTTCCTGTTTGCCATGAACGAGGTCTACCTCCGGGACGGCTCCCGCAAGGTCAAGGACGTGCTGAGAAACAAGCGGGAGAACGGCCAGTACTGCGCCTGCCCGCCCTACGGCTACCGCAAGGACCAAGAAAACCGGCACCGTCTGGCTCCGGATGAGGCCACCGCCCCGGTGGTGGAGCGCATCTTCCGGCAGGCGGCGTCGGGGGATTCCTCCCGAAAAATCGCCCTGGACCTGAGCGCAGACGGCATCATCCCGCCGCTGAAGTACCGGGTGCTGTACCGGGACGAATTCAGCGAGGAGGGGGCTTCTCATGCCTCCGACCTGTGGAATTACACCACGGTGAAGCGCATCCTGAAAAACCCGGTGTACCTGGGGCACACCCTGCTGGGCAAGAGCAAAAAGGTCAGCGTCAAGTCCAAGAAGAAGGCGGCCGTCCCCCGGGACAGCTGGGCGGTGACCAAGGATACCCATCCGCCGCTGGTGGACGAGCCGCTATTCCGGCGGGCACAAGAAAATCTGGGCCGGGGCAGCCGGGACTTCCGGGCTTACGACCAGGTGCGGCGGAGCATCTTCGGCGGCGTGGCGGTGTGCGCCAAATGCGGGCACGCCCTGTGCTCCTGCGGCACGGTGTACAAGGGGGAACGGGAGAAGTACTGGTATCTCTCCTGCACCCACCAGCGCCGGGACATTGCCGCCCCCTGCGAGGGCGTGCGCATCCGGTACGCCGATCTGGTGGAACTGGTGCGCCGGGACCTGAACAGCCTGCTGGCCCTCGGCGGCGAGGAGGTGGAAGCGCTGGTCCAGGAGGCGGTCAGGCGGATGGGCAGCGAGGAGAGCCGCAAGACCCGGCAGCTGAAAAAGGAGCGGGCGGAGGCCCGGATTATGGCCATCGACAAGATTGTCACCAAGCTGTACACCGACAACGTGATGGGCAAGCTGGACGACGACCGGCTGAGCCGTATGGTGGCTGATCTGGAAAAAGAGTCCGCCGGGCTGAAAGCGGCGCTTGAGGAGCTGAACGCCCTCAGTCCCGCACAGCAGACAGCGGACAGCTACGCCCGGTTTTTTGAACTGGCCCGCTCCTACACCCACCTGGAGGAGCTGGACCGGGATACTCTGGTCACCTTTGTAGACCGCATTGAGATCGGACCCAAGCTTTACGAAAACGGCGGTCACAGGGTCCCCGCCCGTTCCAACCAACCCTACCGGCAGAGCGTGCGGATTTTCTACAAATTTATCGGGGAATTGGCTGAAAACGGCGAAAAATCTTCCGCTGAGGAACCCGCTTAAGATGGAGGGGGCACACCAAGGGAGGTTGGCGTCAACCTCAAGCAGGGCTACAACGGCGATCTGAGCAGCCGCGAAGCCGGCTCCGTGGGCGGCCAGATGGTCAAGAAGATGACGCCCGTGCGAACTATGAAATTTGAGCGGGCGGACCGGACGGCGGCGGGGCGCCGGGCAACGGTTACATATCGGGCGGAGTTGTCTCTCTGAAACCCAGGGAGCACTCAACTGCAGGATACGTCATTGAAAAGAGCCCTCAGCAATTTTGCCGCGGGCTCTTTTTCCCTGGCTTTTCAGGAAAAACATGGTGGCATTTCCGGCGGCGGTATGCTATACTATGATGGACGTCTTTTCCCCTTCCAGAGGGGCGGGACTGAGAGAACATAGTTGGAGTTTATCGATGGAAAACATGGACAACATCAGCGCCGTCCCGACGGCGCTCCAGCGCCTGGAGGCGCTGGAGCGGGACAACGAGGCGCTCCGGGCTGCCAATGAGGATCTGGAGGAGGCCCTGCGGGCCGCAGAGGCGGCCAACCAGGCAAAAAGCCGCTTCCTCTCCAGTATGTCCCACGACATACGAACGCCAATGAACGCCATCATGGGGATGACCTCCATCGGCCTGTCCCACATTGACGAGAAGGCCCGGGTGCAGGACTGCCTGAGCAAGATCCAGACCGCCTCCGCCCACCTGATGAGCCTGGTCAACGATGTATTGGACATGTCCCGCATCGACAGCGGGCGGCTGACCCTCAGCGAGGAGCCCTTCTCCCTGGCAGATCTGGTCCACGACATTGCCGTGATCGTGCTGCCCCAGGCCCGTCAGAAGAACCAGGAGCTCCAGATCGAGATCGGGCGGATCGAGGAGGAGGTCCTGCTGGGGGACGAGCTGCGCCTGCGGCAGATTCTGGTGAACATCATCGGCAACGCGGTGAAATACACCCAGGAGGGCGGGGCCATCCAGGTGGGTCTGACCGCCCAGCGCACCGCCGGGAAGGGACCGGTGGAGCTGGCCTTCTCCTGCCGGGACAACGGCATCGGCATGAGCCCGGCCTTTCTGGAGAAGATTTTCATACCCTTCGAGCGGGTGCGCAGCGCCGCCGTCAGCAAAATCGAGGGCACCGGCCTGGGCATGAGCATCGTCAAGAGCCTGGTGGACCGCATGGGCGGCCAGATCACCGTGGAGAGCCGGGAGGGGGAGGGCAGCTGCTTCCGGGTGGAGCTGGCCCTGCCCGCCGCCCCCCGGAGCCGGGGCCGTCTGGCTCTGCCCGAGGGGGCCGTCGTGCTGGTGGCCGAGAGCGGGGAGGAGCGCGCCCGGCGGATCGGCGAGTGTCTGGTGGAGGGCGGGCTGACACCGGTGCGGACGCGCACCGGCATGGCCTCCGTCACCTGGCTGACAGAGGCCCAGTACGAGGAGCGCCTGCCCTGCGCCCTGCTGCTGGGCCAGGAGCTGGAGGATATGCCGGTGCTGGAGGTGGCGGCTCACGTGCGCCAGCTGGCGGGCCGGGAGTTCCCCATTGTGCTGGTGTCGGAGGACGACTGGGCCCAGATCGAATACCGGGCCACCAGGGCCGGCGTCAGCGCCTTCGTGCCCTGCCCCCTGTTCAGCAGCCGCCTGCTGGATACGCTCTCCGAGCTGATGGGCGGGGACCGGGGGGACCAGTCCGCCGGCGGGGACCTGAACGCGGACTACAGCGGCAGCCGGGTGCTGCTGGTGGAGGACAACGAGCTCAACCAGGAGATCGCCGTGGAGCTGCTTGGCCTGACCGGCGTGCAGGTGGAGGTGGCCGGGGACGGAGCTCAGGCGGTGGACATGTTCGCCGCCGCCCCGGCGGACTACTACGACCTGATCTTTATGGACGTGCAGATGCCGGTGATGAACGGCTACGAGGCCACCCGGCGCATCCGGCAGATGGACCGTGAGGACGCCGGGCGGGTGTGGATCGTGGCCATGACCGCCAACGCCTTTGTGGAGGATGTCCGGCTGTCCCGCGAGGCCGGGATGAACGAGCACGTATCAAAGCCGGTGGACTTAGAGCGGCTGCAGGAGATTCTGCGGGCGCAGCTGAAGCCCGGCGGGCGGGAGTGACGGAGTATGCAGCTGTATCAACAGGAGTACATCGCCAATCTGCGCAGGATTGCCGCCCTCACCGCCCGGAAGCAGCCGGAGGGCCTGCCCTTTGCGGACTACGAGGCCCGGATGGACCGGGATGGGGAGCAGGCGGAGGCGCTGGTGCGGCGGAATATGGAGCTGCTGCGAGGGGAGCTGTTCCCGGTGCTGGACAACCTCTTCCAGGCGGACAGGGAGACGCTGGAGGAGCTGGAGGCCTTTGCCGCAGAGCTTCTGAACGTCCGGGAGGAGCAGGACGCAGGGCTGTTCTGCCAGATCTACCGGGCCCTTCTGAGCCTGGCCCGGCAGAAGGATGACCAGGGCGGGATGATCCGCTCCCTGTACTGGCTGGGCATCGGGCGCAACAGCCTGTGCAGCTGTCTGGTGGGGCTGGAGCTGGAGCTGTCGGAGCCCTACATGACGGGCATGCGCCTGTGCTTCACCGAGGCGGCGGCCTACCTGAAGTACTACGACGAGATCGAGGACGATCAGACCCGGGGGTATATCCTGCGCTCCCGGGCCAACATGGCCCTGGGGGCCTTCAAGTCCCCGGGGGAGAAGGTGGCCCTGGTGCGCCGGACCCTCCAGATCCTCCAGGACCAGGAGTATCAGGCGAAGGCGTCTGGGCTGCCCTGGGAACGGTTTATCTACATGACCCACCAGCACATGGCCGCCAGCATCTCCTACAGCAAGGAAAAGGTCCTGACGCCCAAGGATATGACCGACATCATGGAGTCGGTCTACATCGTCTACCAGCGCCGCATCCAGGAAGCGGAGGCCAACTGGGAGCAGCCCCCGGTGCGGTGGGCCTTCCCCTACTACGCCATCGAGTACTACTGCGGCATCAGCCGCCTGGACCGGCTGCTGACCAAGATGGAGGACCTGATGGACGCGGCGGACCCGGCGGCGTTCACCGAGGACAGCATGTATGGGCTGATCTCCCTGCCGGCCTTCTACTGCCAGTACCTCCAGCAGTACCCGGAGCGGATTCCGGAGCGGCGGGAGTATGTGGAGAGCCTGTACCGGCGGGCCCTGGACTATGTGGAGTCCTTCCCGGGGGATTTGGAGAACGAGTCCCTCTTCCGCTACCTCCGGCAGCTGTCCCACACCTTTGTGGAGACCGAGGGGGGCATGCCCTATGGGGCGTTTATGCAGAAGCTGCTTATCCGCTTCGCGCCGGAGATCTACGTCCACTCCCTGGCGGTGGGGGAGGCGGCCAGGGCCCTGTGCGGGCTGATCGTGGAGGAGGAGCCGGACTACTTCGACGACATCGAGGCCATTCGGGCCCTTGCGGACCCGGCGGAGAAGCGGCAGGCGATCCTGGACTACGCCGTGGGCTGCGGCGTGTTCCACGACGTGGGGAAGATCAACTTTATGAACCTCTACGCCCGCACCGCCCGCCAGTGGTTTGACGAGGAGTATGAGATGGCCCGGCTCCACGCCCCGGCGGGGAACAGCCTGCTGGCGGCCCGCCCCTCCACCAGCCGCTACGCCCCCGCCGCCCTGGGCCACCACATGTGGTACGACGGCTCCCGGGGCTACCCCGCCGCCTACCGGCGGCTGGAGTGCCCGGAGCGGCAGATGGTGGACATCATCAGCCTGGTGGACTGGCTGGAGAACGTGACCCACACCGCCCGGCTGTATACGGGCATTGAGCGGACCTACAGCCAGGCGGTGCGGGACGCGGTGGACCAGGAGGGCCGGCGCTTCTCGCCCCTGCTGACCGTCCGGCTGCAGGACGGTCCGGCAGCGGCGCGGATCGAACAGGCCTTTGAGGAGGGCCGGCGGCGCGCCCGCCGCCAGATTTACGAGGCCGCGCCGGTGGAGAAACGATAGAAGCGGCAGAAGACGCGCCCGGACAGACGATTCTGTCCGGGCGTGTTGATTTTACAGTGTATTTTTCTTAGACCTTTTTTAATTTTCCCCCCCGGATATTGAACCGCGACCGCTTTTGTGATATTCTGACAGACATGGCGGCCCCCTGGGCCGCCCCTGACGAAAGGATGGCGGAATCGCTTTGAAAGAGAAAATTCTTCGGTACATCGAGCCCCTGCGCAGCCGGTACCGGCTGCGGGACTGCCTGAGCAGCGGAGTGTTCCTGTGCACCCTGGTGGGGCTGGACTGGTGGCTGCGGTGGATCTATCTGGAGGTGGGAATCACCACCCCCGCGTCCTACCACTCGGCGGCGCCCTGGGTCTTCACCATCGCCTGGGCCCTGCTGCTGACAGCCCTGGTGCGGCTGCTGCCCGCCAGGGGGCAGCGCGCTGCCATCCGGGTGCTGGGGTACCTCTTCTGCGCACTGTATATCACCCACGCCCTCCTCCACCGGGCCAAGGGGACCTTCTTCTCCTTCTCCATCCTCATCTTCGCCGCGGACGGCTTCAAGTTTCTGGATCCCTCCTATCTCCAGGTCCGCAAGCTGGTGTGGGTGGGCCTGCTGGCGGGGATTCTGGGTGTTGGGCTGGCGGCGCGGCTGGTACCGCCGGGCAGGAGGGGCGTCAAGGGCCGCCTGGCCGCCCTGGCGGTGGTCCCCCTGTGCGTGCTGGCCATCAACCTCAACCGGATACAGAACCTCAGCGACCGGCTGGCCATCCACTTCAACATCCACCAGGCCAGCCTGCTCTACGAGGACTTCTCCACCCCCAACGAGTGCCTGCCCCTGACGGGGCTGTACCAGTACACCTTCCGGGACTTCTGCATGACCTACGGCGTGTACGACCTGCTCAGCCGGGTGGGGAACAACGACGTCATCGAGGAGCTGGACGCCTGGTACGCCGCCAAGACCCCGGACCCGGACAACCGGTGGACCGGCCGCTTTGCGGGCAAAAATGTGCTGCTGGTCCAGCTGGAGGCCATTGACACCTGGATGATCACGGAGCAGTTCATGCCCAACCTCTACCGCATCCAGCAGGAGAGCCTGGACTTCACCCAGCACTACACCCCCCTCTACCTGGACGCGGGGACCTTCAACACGGAGATGATCGTCAACACCGGCCTTGTCTCCCCCTTCACCGGCTCCACCGCCTCCATGTACAGCCGCAACGCCTACCCCGACGCCCTGGCCCGCCTGCTCACGGAGGAGGGGTACACCGCCCGCTCCTTCCACCGCTCCGGCGGGGACGTATACAACCGGGCGGAGATTCACGAAAACTGGGGCTACGAGCACTACTACAGCGGCGAGGAGATGGGCATACCCGCCGGGGACCTGGACTTCGACACGGCGCTCATGGGGGCCTACGACGCCATGACGGAGGGGGATCCCTTCCTCACCTTCCTCATCACCTACTCCGCCCACGGCCCCTACGAGGGCAGCGCGGTGTCGGAGCGGTACCTGGCCTTCGCCGCCGCCCGGCTGCCGGCGGACACCCCGGAGATGGTCGTCCACGCCCACGCCCACGCCTATGAGACGGACCTGTTCATCGGGGCGCTCTATGACCGGCTGGAGGCGGACGGCCTGCTGGAGGACACGGTGCTGGTGTTCTACGCCGATCACTACAACTACTACACCCTGGACGACGGCCTCGTCATGGCCCAGAAGGGGGTCACGGACAAAAACCTGATGACCCGCACCCCCTTCTTCATCTACGAGGCCCACACGGCCCCGGAGAAGATCGGGAAGGCGACCTCCGCCGTCGACATCCTGCCCACCCTGGTGAACCTGCTGGGGCTGGACAACGACGGCGCCCACTACGTGGGCAACGACATCTTCTCGGACGGCGGGGGCTACGCCATTTTCGCCGACTACTCCTGGTACGACGGGGAGACCTACTGGAACAGCCTGGGGGACGCGTCCCCCACCGGGGAGATTTCCGCCCGGAACGAGGAGCTCAAGCGGCGGCTCCAGATGAGCTGGAACACCCTGCGGACCAACTACTTCCGGGAGTGAGGCGCACCCGCCTCCTCGGAACCTGACAAAAACCCGGCTGCGCGCCTTGAAGCAGGCGCGCAGCCGGGTTTTTTCTGTTGACGGCGCGGACGTTAGGACGGCGTCCCGTCGGCCTCGCCCGCGCCTGCGGCCAGCCGCAGGTCCTCCACCAGGGTCAGGGCCGTCTCCAGCACCTGGTCCTTGGGCTGGAGGGTCAGCGTCAGGGCGGGAACCTCGCCGGCGCTGACCACCAGGCGGCGGCGGTACTTGGGGCTGGCGGAGACGGCCACGATCGCCTCCGGCTCAAACCGGGAGATGACAAAGCGCAGCTTGTCGCCCCGCTGGGAGATGTCGGAGATGCCCGCCGCCCCCGCCGCCGCCCGCAGCAGGGCCACGTCCAGCAGGGCGTATACCGGGCGGGGGGGCTCGCCGTAGCGGTCCAGGAGCTCGTCGAGGAGATCCGAGGCGTCCTCCTGGCCACGGATGGCGGCGATGCGGCGGTAGAGGTCCATGCGCTGCTCGTTGGAGGGAACGTAGCTGTCCGGGATGTTGGCGGAGATGGTGAGGTCGGCGGAACACTCGGTGGAGACCTTTTTCTTCTCCCCCCGCTCCTCCAGCACCGCGTCCTCCAGCAGCTGGAGGTACATGTCGTACCCCACGCTCATCATGTACCCCGACTGCTCCGGGCCCAGCAGGTTCCCCGCCCCCCGGATCTCCAGATCCCGCATGGCGATCTTGAACCCGGAGCCGAACTCCACGTACTCCCGGATGGCGGTCAGCCGCTTGGAGGCGACCTCCGAGAGAATCTTGCCCCGCCGGTAGGTCATGTAGGCGTAGGCCCGGCGGGCACTGCGGCCGATGCGGCCCCGGATCTGGTGGAGCTGGGCCAGGCCCATGCGGTCCGCGTCCTCGATGATAAGGGTGTTGACGTTGGCGATGTCAATACCGGTCTCAATGATGGTGGTGCACACCAGCACCTGGGCCTCCCCCTCCACCATCTGCTGCATAACGGCGCTCAGCTCCCGCTCCTGCATCTTCCCGTGGCCCACCACCACCCGGGCGTCCTCCCCGATCAGCTTCCTGATGCGCCCGGCGGTCATGTCAATGGACTCCACCCGGTTGTGGAGGTAGTAGACCTGGCCCCCCCGGTCGATCTCCCGGCGCATGGCGTCGGCGAGCATGGCCCAGTCGTGCTCCACCACATAGGTCTGCACCGGCTGGCGGTTGTGGGGGGGCTCCTCCAGGGTGGACATGTCCCGGATGCCGGAGAGGGCCATGTTCAGCGTCCGGGGTATGGGGGTGGCGGTGAGGGTGAGCACGTCCACCTGCTTGCTGATCTCCTTGAGCTTCTCCTTGTGGGTCACGCCGAAGCGCTGCTCCTCGTCCACCACCAGCAGGCCCAGGTCCTTGAAACGGATGTCCTTCTGGAGCAGCTTGTGGGTGCCGATGAGCAGATCAATCTTCCCCGTGCCCAGCTCGTAGAGAATCTGCCGGACCTGTCCCGGCGTCTGGAACCGGCTGAGGACCCGGATCTCCAGGGGGAATCCCCGGAAGCGGTTCACCGCCGTGGCGTAGTGCTGCTGGGCCAGCACCGTGGTGGGCACCAGGATGGCCGCCTGCTTGCCGTCCAGGACGCACTTCATCACTGCCCGCAGAGCCACCTCGGTCTTGCCGTAGCCCACATCGCCGCACAGGAGCCGGTCCATGGGCGACGGCTTCTCCATGTCCTTTTTGATCTCGGCGATGCAGCGCAGCTGGTCGTCGGTCTCCGCATAGTCGAAGGACTCCTCAAATTCCGTCTGCCAGGGGGAATCCGGGGAGAAGGCGAAACCGGGCCGCCGCTGCCGCTCGGCGTACAGGGCGATGAGGCCCTTGGCCAGGTCCTTGGCGGCGGCCTTGGCCCTGGATTTCTGCTTGCTCCAGTCGGCGCCGCCCAGCTTGTTGAGCCGGGCGGCGGGACGGCCCTCCTCGTCGGAGGCGCCGCCGCCGATATATTTGCTCACCAGATCCAGGCCGGTAGCGGGGACGTAGAGGCTGTCCCCCCCGGCGTAGGCAATTTTGATATAGTCCTTCTCCACCCCGTCCACGGGCATCTTGCGGATGCCCTCGAAGCGGCCGATGCCGTGGTGGGTGTGGACCACCAGGTCGCCGGGGGTGAGGTCTGTGTAGCTCAGGAGCTTCTGACGGCTGTCCTTTTTATTCCGCTTGGCCCCCGGCCGGCCGGCGGCGGCGGTGAGCTGGCCCTCGGTGAGCACCGCCAGGCGCAGCTGGGGGTACTCCGCCCCGGCGGACAGGGCCCCCACGGCGATGCGGACCTCCCCGTCCCCCGGCATGGCCCGGCACCGGAAGTCCAGCCCGGCGGCCACGTCCCGCTCCTGGAGCATCCGCTGCAGGTTCCTGGCCCTGGCCTCGCCGCCGCACAGCAGCAGCACCCCGTACCCCGCCGCCAGATAGTGGGCGATGTCCCCGGCGGCGGTCTCTATGCTGCCGCCGTAGGCGCTCAGCTGCTTGGCGGTGATGGACAGCAGGGTCCGGGGGGAGAGGGGGTAGCGGGAAGTGGGCAGGGACTCCATCATGCACAGGGCGAAGGAGCCCAGGGCCTCCAGCCACTCCCCCTGGCTGAGGAGCAGGGCCGTCAGGTCCCCATCCGCCTCCCCGGCGGCCAGGAGGGATTCGGTGTCCTCCCTGGCCTGCCAGAGCACGTTTTTCACCCGCTCCCCCACCCGGCCGCTCTCGCAGACGCACAGGAGCGCATCCTGGGGCAGGTAGGCGAAGGCGCTGGAGAGCCCTGCGTCCGGCAGCAGCTCCGCTGCCGGCAGCAGCAGGGCGGCGTCCACGTTCCGGATCCGGCGCTGGGTGGCCACGTCGAAGGCGCCCATGGAGTCGATCTCGTCGTCGAAGAACTCGCAGCGCACCGGCTCGTCCATCAGGGGGGAAAATACGTCCAGAATCCCCCCCCGCAGGGCGAACTGTCCCACGCCCTCCACCTGCTCCGCGCGGCTGTAGCCTGCGGCCACCAGCCGGCCGGGCAGCGCGCCCAGGTCGTACCGGCCGCCGGTCTCCAGCTTCACGGCGGCGTCACAGAGGGCCCGGGGCGGGGAGGTCTTCTGGAGAAGGCCCTCGGCGGTGGCCACCGCCACCCGGCCCCGGCCCTGGGTCAGCTCGTAGAGGGCGGCGATCCGGCTGTGCTCCCACTGGCGGGAGATGACGGTGCCCGCCCGGACAAACAGCTCCCTGGCGAACAGGCGCAGGGGCTTTTCCCCCAGCAGGACCTCCAGATCCCCCGCCAGCCGCCCCGCCTCCGTCTCGTCGGCGCAGACCATCACCAGCCCCCGGCCGGATTCCGCCGCCAGGGCGGCGGCCAGCTGGGCCCGGTGGACCCCGCCCAGCCCCGTGACGGCGGCGGGACAGCCGCCCCCCTCCACGGCGGCGGCCAGCGCCCCCGCCTCCGGAATGCGCAGCAAGGTCTGTAAGAGCTGTTCCATGTTGGTTCCCTCCTCTGCCAGAAAGCCTGAAAATCTGCACGCAGGAAAAGGCCCACGCAGGTACCCCCAGGGGTGCGTGTGCCGTGCGGCGGTTCGTATATCCGTGATGGTAGCGGTTTTTGCCCCGCTTGTCAAGGGGAATTTGCGGGGGAGCGGCCGCTGTGGGCAAAGCGGCCCATGCGGCGGAGGCCCTCCCCCGCGCGGAAAGCCCGCCCGAACAACTCTGTCCGGGCGGGCTTTCTGCTTCGCACGCAGCGCCGGTTACTGACGGATGACGGTGCCGGTCCGGCCGGCGATGCCGTCTCGGGCCTTCTCCAGCAAGGTGATGAGGGACGCCCGGCCGGGCTTGGATTGGGCGAACTTCACCGCCGCCTCCACCTTGGGCAGCATGGAACCAGGGGCGAACTGGCCCTCGGCGGCGTAGCCCAGGGCCTCCTCCGGGGTCATGGCGTCCAACCAGCGCTCGTTCTCCTTGCGGAAGTTCACCGCCACCTTCTCCACGGCGGTGAGGATGATGAGCATATCCGCGTCCAGCTGCTCGGCCAGCAGCTCAGAGGCGAAATCCTTGTCGATCACCGCCGCCGCGCCCTTGAGGTGGTTCTTCTCCGTGCGGTAGACCGGGATCCCGCCGCCGCCGCAGCAGATGACCAGATGGCCGTCCTCGGTGAGGGCCCGGATGGCCCCGGCCTCGATGATGTGCTTGGGCTTGGGAGAGGCCACGTAGCGCCGCCAGCCCCGGCCCGCGTCCTCCCGGACCGGGTTGCCGGTGGAGGCGCTGTAGGCGCGGGCCTCCTCCTCGGTCATAAACTTGCCGATGGGCTTGGTGGGGTTGTCGAAGGCGGGGTCCTCCGGGTCCACCTCCACCTGGGTGACGACGGAGCACACGGGCATGTTGCCGATACCCCGGTCCAGCAGCTCCTCCCGGAAGGCGTTCTGGAGGTCGTAGCCGATATAGGCCTGGCTCATGGCCCCGCACACGGACAGAGGGGTATAGCCCTGGGAGGGGTCCTCCTTCTGGAGGGCGCTCATGGCGTTGTTGATGATGCCCACCTGGGGGCCGTTGCCGTGGGCTACCACCACCTGGTTGCCGTCCTCGATGAGATCCACGATGGCCCGGGCGGTGATCTTCACCGCCGCCGCCTGCTCCGGGAGGGTGCTGCCCAGGGCGTTGCCGCCCAGGGCGATGACAATGCGTTTGCTCATAGTTCTCAATTCTCCATCTTCCTATATTCCGGGGAAAACCATACGCCCCCAGGAAGGAGACGTATGTACACAGGGGCTGGGGGCTGCGCCCGCCGCTCAGAAGGCCTTGCGCTTCTCCCCCCGCTTCTCCAGATTCCGCAGGGCGGCCACGGGATCCTTGACCTTGCTGAGGAAGATCATGGCGGCGATGATATAGGGCTTGAAGGAGGCCTCCTTGTACAGGGGCTCGATGTAGCGGTCGAAGACGGAGTTGTCCACCTCGCCCTCCTGGCAGCTCAGCCCGGAGATGTCGGCAGGGAGGCAGTGCATATAGAGGGCCTTGCCGTCCCGGGTCAGCTGCATCATCTCCTCGGTGCAGGACCAGTCCTTATGCTGGGCGTTCTGGGCCAGCAGCTCCTTCTCCAGCTCGTCGATGCCGGCCTTGTCGCCCTGGCGGTAGAGGGCGGTGCGCTTCTCCATGGCCTTGAAGGGGGCCCAGGACTTGGGGTAGACAATGTCCGCGTCCTTGAAGGCCTCCTCCATGGAGTTGACCTTCTTGAAGGAGCCGCCGGAGGCCGCGGCGTTTTTGGCGGCGATCTCCTCCACCTCGGGGAGGATCTCGTAGCCCTCGGGGTGGGCCAGGACCACGTCCATGCCGAAACGGGTGAACAGGCCGATGATGCCCTGGGGGACGCTCAGGGGCTTGCCGTAGCTGGGGGAGTAGGCCCAGGTCATGGCCACCTTCTTGCCCTTGAGGTTCTCCACGCCGCCCATCTCGTGGATGACGTGGAGCAGGTCGGCCATGGACTGGGTGGGGTGGTCCACGTCGCACTGGAGGTTCACCAGGGTGGGGCGCTGCTCCAGGATGCCCTTCTCATAGCCCTCGTCCAGAGCGCCCATGAAGGTCTGCTGGTACTTGTGGCCCTCCTCGATGAACATGTCGTCCCGGATGCCGATGACGTCGGCCATGAAGGAGACCATGTTGGCGGTCTCCCGGACGGTCTCGCCGTGGGCGATCTGGCTGGTCTTCTCGTCCAGGTCCTTCACGTCCAGCCCCAGCAGGTTGCAGGCGCTGGCGAAGGAGAAGCGGGTGCGGGTGGAGTTGTCCCGGAAGATGGAGATGCCCAGGCCGGAGTCAAAGACCTTGGTGGAAATGTTCCGCTCCCGCAGGTCCCGCAGGGCGTCGGCCACGGTGAAGATGGCGTCCAGCTCGTCGTCCGTCTTGTCCCAGGTCCAGTAGAAGTCGTTTTTATACATGCCGTTGATCTTCAGCTTTTCAAGGTGCTGGGCCAGCTGCTCGGTTTTACTCATCGGTATCATTCTCCTTAATCGGTAGATTTATTCTCTGCCGCCGGCCGGGCGGCGGGGCGGGAATTTACTTGATGTCGTTGTTGGTCTTGCCGCCCCGGTAGACGCACACATCCTCATCGCCCTTCCCCTTGTAGAGCCCCACGCAGGCGGCGTACACGGCGGCGCAGGTCACCAGATCCTGCTTCCAGGTAATCTCGTTGGGGGCGTGGGCCTGGCTCTCCGCGCCGGGGCCGAAGCCCACGCAGGGGATGCCGTAGCGGCCCTGGATGGACACGCCGTTGGTGGAGAAGGTCCACTTGTCGATGAGGGGCCGGTCCCGCAGGGCCATGGCGCCGGGGTGGCCGACGCGCTTCTCCCCGAAGAGGGCCCTGTGGGCCTCCGCCAGGGCCTGGACGTGGGGGGCGCTCTCCTTGTTGATCCAGGTGGGGAAGTAGCACTCGGTCTCGTACTTCAGGCCCGTCCAGGCGGGGCGGTCGTACATGTACATGCTGACCTTCACGTCCTGGCCGTACTTCTGCACGCTGGGCAGGGCGCGGATCTCGTCCAGGCAGCTGTCCCAGGTCTCGCCGGCGGTCATGCGCCGGTCGATGGACACCGCGCAGCTGTCCGCCACGGCGCAGCGGCTGGGGGAGGTATAGAAGATCTGGCTCACCGTGCAGGTGCCCCGGCCCAGGAAGCGGGCGTCCTCGTAGTGCTCCGGGTTGAACTGGGGGTTGAGCATCTTCACCAGGCCCTTGATCTCGGTGGTCTCGGCGTCGTCGTTCTCGTTGAGGGCGCGGATCTCCTGGACGATGTCCGCCATCTTGTAGATGGCGTTGTCCCCCCGCTCGGGGGCGCTGCCGTGGCAGGAGACGCCCTTCACGTCCACCCGGATCTCCATGCGGCCCCGGTGGCCCCGGTAGATGCCGCCGTCGGTGGGCTCGGTGGACACCACGAACTCCGGGGTGATGCCGTCCTCGTTGTGGATGTACTGCCAGCACAGGCCGTCGCAGTCCTCCTCCTGGACCGTGGCGGTGACCAGAATTTTGTACCCCTCGGGGATGAGGCCCAGATCCTTCATAATCTTCGCCCCGTACACGGCGGACACCACGCCTCCCTCCTGGTCGGAGCCGCCCCGGCCGTAGATCACGTCCTCGGTCTCGTAGCCCTTGTAGGGGTCCTGCTCCCAGTTGTCGATGTTGCCGATGCCCACGGTGTCGATGTGGCCGTCGAAGGCGATGATCTTCTCCCCGTCGCCCATCCAGCCCAGGGCGTTGCCCTCGGGATCGATCTCCGCCCGGTCAAAGCCCAGGCGCTCCATCTCCAGAATGGTCCGCTTGATGACGCCCTCCTCCTCGCAGCTCTCGCTGGGGATGGCAATGAGATCCCGCAGGAATTTGGTCATGTCCGCCTCATAGCCCTGGGCGGCCTTTTTGATCGCCTCAAAATCCATGGTGTGACCCTCCGTCGTCAATTGATTTCTATTCCTTTTCCGGCGCGCGCCGCGCCCGTGTTCTGCCTCTATCATATCATAGAAAACGCCGTTGTCAAACAAAATTTTAGAAAAGCTAAAAATTTTTTTGATACCGGCAGAGAGCGGGCTGCCGGGGGGAATGCCGGCGCGATATATCGGGCGGAAACAGTTGCGCATTACGGCAAGTTACGGTATACTGGTGGTTGCGCGCGCGATGCCTGCCGGGACCGGCGGGCGCGGCGGCGAGAAGGAGGAACAAGCCCATGCCGATTCCAGAAAAAGGGAACGACCTGTGCAGGCTGTCCGCGAAGGACATCATATACCGGACCGTATGCGAGTGGATCATCACCGGGGTGCTGCGGCCGGGGGAGAAGATTCTGGACTCCGAGCTGGCCAGGCACTTCAGCGTGAGCCGGACCCCGGTCCGGGAGGCGCTCCAGGTGCTGGAGAGCCAGAAGCTGATCTGCGTGAGGCCGGGCCGGGCCACCGTGGTGGCGGAGCTGGATGTGGACGACATCGAGAAGTGTTACCGCCCCCTGGCGGCGATCCAGGGCCTGGCCGCCGAGCTGGCCTGCGGCCGGCTGACGGAGGAGGCGCTGGAGGCGCTGGAGGAGGCCCACGCCGGCTTTGCCGCCGCCTGCGGCGCGGACAGCGCCGGGGAGGTGATCGCCTGGGACAACCGGTTCCACGAGATCATCGTCCGCGCCTCCGGAAACGAGTATGTGGAGGATTTCTCCCACCTGATGATCCTGCACATCCAGCGGATCAAATACCACTATTTTCACAACGACCGGATGCGGAAGGCGTCGGACTCCGAGCACCGCGAGATTCTGCAGGCGATGAAGGCCAGGGACGGCGCTCTGGCGGGGCAGCTCGTCCGCAGTCACTGGCTGCGGGTAATGGAGGACAGCCTCCAGGGCACCATGGCCCGGCTGCGGGCCGCCGGCGCGGCGGACAGCGCCCCGGCGGAATAATCCGTCAAAATAGAAAGAGAGGCGGCCCAGTTCCTGGGCCGCCTCTTCACATATGTACCAAAAAACCGTGGAGAGCGCTGTCTATTCTTGACAAAGTTTTGCACTTTTCCGAGGATGAACTTGACTTTTCCGACAATGTCCTGTATAAGTAGATTAAGCAATATATTGCATATTGCATATAATATATTTTTACAGAAAGGTGGTAGAACACGTGACCAGAGACGAGCGGCTTATTGCGTTTTGCCAGGAGGCGATCCGTATCCCCAGCCCCTCCGGCCAGGAGAAGGGCGTGGCGGAGCTGATGAAGCGGAAAATGGAGGAGTACGGCTTCGACGAGGTGATCATCGACCGCTTTGGCAGCGTGCTGGGGAAAATCCATGGCAAACGCCCCGGCAGGACCGTCCTTATGGACGGGCACATCGACAATGTGGACGTGATCGACGCCCCCCAGTGGAAGCACGACCCCTTCGGCGGCGAGATCGACGGGGGGCGCATCTACGGCCGGGGCGCATCCGACATGAAGGGCAGCGTAACGGCCATGATCTCCGCCGCCGCCCACCTGGCGGAGGATACGGACCGGGACTTCGCCGGTACCGTCTGCGTGTCCTGCACCGTCCATGAGGAGTGCTTCGAGGGGGTCTCCTCCCGGGAGATCAGCCGCCTGGCCAGGCCGGACTTTGTCATCATCGGCGAGGCCACCTCCACCACGGTGAAGATCGGCCAGCGGGGCCGGGCGGAGGTGGTGGTGGAGACCGGCGGGGTCAGCTGCCACTCCTCCAACCCGGAGAAGGGCGTGAACGCGGTCTACCACATGATGGCGGTCATCGAGAAGATCCGGAAAATCGTCCCCAACGAACATCCCCTGCTGGGGAAGGGGATTCTGGAGCTGACAGACATCAAGTCCTCCCCCTACCCCGGGGCCTCCGTGGTGCCCTCCCTGTGCCGGGCCACCTTTGACCGCCGCACCCTGGCGGGGGAGGACGAGGCCGTCATCCTGGGCCAGGTGGAGCAGGCCATCGCCAGGGCCAGGGAGCGGATTCCCGGCCTGGAGGCCCGCGCCTTCCTGGCCGAGGGCCGGGAGGCCTGCTGGACCGGGGAGACCATCTCCGCCAAGCGCTATTTCCCCGCCTGGGTGGTGGAGGAGGACAGCGAGCTGGTGCAGAAGGCCCTGGCCGGCCTGCGGGAGGCGGGCATCGAGGCCCCCATTTCCCACTTCGCCTTCTGCACCAACGGCAGCCACTTCTGCGGCGAGGCGGGCATCCCCGCCATCGGCTACGGCCCCTCCCTGGAGTCCCTGGCCCACGTGCGGGACGAGTACATTGAAATTGAGCAGCTGACAAAGGCCTGCCGGGGCTTCGAGAGCATCCTGCGCCAGCTGACCCGCTGACTGCGGGGACAGCCGTTCCCCCCGGCATACAGAACGAAATAGGAGGAAAGAAAAGTGGAGAATATTCTGAACGCGATTTCCAGCGCCCTCTGGGGCGCCCCCGTTCTGATCCTGCTGGCCGCGGTGGGCATCCTGTTCGGCGTGCGCACCCGCTTCTTCCAGTTCCGCAAATTCGGCCACATTATGAAAAAAACCGCCGGCCAGATGTTCAAGAAGGGCGGCGGGGCCATCGGCGACGAGGGCACCCTGACCCCCCTGCAGGCCGTCTCCTCCGCCCTGGCGGGCTGCGTCGGCACGGGCAACATCGCCGGCGTGGCCACGGCCATGGTGGTGGGCGGCCCCGGCGCGGTGTTCTGGATGTGGATCATCGCCCTGTTCGGCATGCTGACCAAGTGCGTGGAGGTCACCCTGGGCCAGTACTACCGCATCAAGGGCGAGGACGGGGTCTACTACGGCGGCCCCATGTACTACATTGAGCGGGGCATGGGGAAGAAGTGGAAGCCCCTGGCGGTCCTGTTCGCCGTCACCATCATCCTGGGCGGCCTGGGCACTGCGGCCTTCGCCCAGCCCTACACCATGTCCACCGCCGTGCAGAATCTGTTCGGCGTTCCCACCTGGGTGACCACCGTGGTCGCCACGGCCATCTGCGCCGTGGTCCTCATCGGCGGCGTGAAGAGCATCGGCAAGTTCTGCGAGAAGGTCACCCCCCTCATGTGCGCCATCTACATCGTGGGCGCCCTGGGCGTGATCCTGCTGCACATCCAGAACGTCCCCGGCGCGCTGGGAGCCATCTTCAAGTACGCCTTCACCCCCATGTCCGCCGTGGGCGGCCTGACGGGCTCCACCCTGGCTCTGGCTCTGCGGCAGGGCGCGGCGCGGGGCACCTTCTCCAGCGAGGCGGGCTGCGGCTCCTCCCCCATCACCCACGCCACCGCTATCACGGACCACCCCTTCAAGGAGGGCATGTACGGCTCCTTCGAGGTGTTCGTGGACACCCTGGTGGTCTGCACCATGACCTCCCTGGCCATCCTGTGCGCCGGGCCCGAGGTGTGGCAGTCCGGCGTCAAGGCGGAGGCCCTGACCATGAGCGCCTTCTCCAGCACCTACGGCGGCATCGGCAGCTATCTGGTGGCGGTCCCTCTGGTGCTCTTCGCCTTCTCCACTATGGTGGGCTGGGAGATCAACTATGAATCCGCCTTCTTCTACATCTTCCCCCATGGGAAGAACTCCAAGGCCATGAAGCTGGCCATCCGCGTGCTGTGGCTGATTCCGGGGTTCCTGGCCCTGGGCAAGACCCCGGATGTGATCTGGACCGTGGTGGACATCGTCTCTGGCTTCTGGTGCATCCCCAACGCCATCGCCCTGCTGGCCCTCTCCGGGGTGTTCATGGCGATCTACAGCGACTATCAGAAGAAGTACATTGACAAGACCGAAAGCGTGGACAAGCCGCTGGAGTACATCGGCAGGGATTGACCCCCGGCAAAAGGACCGGGCGGGAGCCGCATACCGCGGGTTCCGCCTGGTTTCGCCGGGGAGAGCGATCTAAAAATATTTCTTCCGGCCTAAAAATTTTTTTGAAAAAGGGTTGCAATCTGCTCCCAATACTGCTATGATACAAGCAAAAGCGGGCATTGGGGAGGTGATAGCGGATTGGACAGCCAGCGCATGCAGATGCTCAAGCAGATCGCGTCCGCCCTGGCGGCGCAGTTCGGGTCCGGCTGCGAGGTGGTCATCCACGACTTTGACGAGCACCGCTCCGAGCCCTCCATCGTCCACATTGAGAACGGCCACGTCACCGGCCGGCAGGTGGGCGACGGCCCCTCCAAAATTGTCGTGGAGCAGATGCTCACCGGCGAGCGGGACCCGGCGGATCACCTGGCCTACCTCACCCGCACCCCCGACGGCAAGATCCTCAAGTCGTCCACCATCTACATCCGGGACGCCGGGGAGAAGGTCACCGCCATCCTCTCCATCAACTTCGACATCTCCGCCCTTTTAATGGTGGAGGGGGCCATCGGCTCCCTCGTTCGCACCGAGGAGCCCAGCGGCACGTCGGCGGAGCGGATCACCGTGCTGAACGTCAACGACCTGCTCGACGACCTCATCGAGCAGAGCGTGGCCCTGGTGGGCAAGCCGGTGGCCCTGATGAACAAGGACGACAAGGTCCGGGCCATCCAGTTTCTCAGCCGGCACGGGGCCTTCCTGGTTACCAAGAGCGGGGATAAGGTGGCCAAACACTTCGGCATTTCCAAGTACACACTCTATTCTTATATTGACCTGAAACAGGAGGAAAAGCGCCATGAGCAAGATTGATCTGACCATCCAGCCGGAGGGCCTGCGGCACAACATCGAGAAGGCCCGCGAGAACAGCATCATCATCCCCACCATCGCCCAGATGCAGAGGCCGGAGACCATCCCGGAGAAGATTCAGGCGAAGCTCAAAAGCGTGGGGCTGTGGGACGTGAACCCCCTGAACCTGTTCCGCATCACCTGGAAGAACGAGGCCAAGGAGAGCGGCGGCCTGTTCCAGGCGGTGCCCAACTACGTGGAGATCCCCTCCCGCCTGTCGGGCGTGCCCTGCCGGATCATTGCCATGGCGGGGAAGTGGTTCCCCACGGGCTGCCACAAGGTGGGGGCCTCCTTCGGGTGCCTGGCCCCCCGGCTGGTCACCGGGCAGTTTGACGCCACCTACCACCACGCGGTGTGGCCCTCTACGGGGAACTACTGCCGGGGCGGCGCGTTCAACAGCAAGCTGCTGGCCTGCGACAGCGTGGCCATTCTGCCGGCGGAGATGAGCAAGGAGCGCTTCGACTGGCTCAGCCAGATCGCCGGCCAGGTCATCGCCACCCCTGGCTGCGAGTCCAACGTGAAGGAGATCTTCGACAAGACCTGGGAGCTGCGCCAGGACCCCAGCATGATGATCTTCAACCAGTTTGAGGAGATGGGCAATCCCCTGTGGCACTACAACGTCACCGGCGCCGCCCTTAAGGACCTGTTCGAGGCGGTGAAGCGGCCCGGGGACCGGCTGGCGGGCGCGTGCTTCACCAGCGGCTCCGCCGGCACCATGAGCGCCGGGGACTACCTGAAGGAGCACTATCCCCAGATGAAGCTGGCGGTGGGCGAAGCCCTGCAGTGCCCCACCATCCTGGACAACGGCTTCGGCGGCCACCGGATCGAGGGCATCGGCGACAAGCACATCCCCTGGATTCACAACGTAAAGAACACGGACATGGCCATCGCCATCGACGACGAGGACAGCCAGCGGCTGCTGCGCCTGTTCAACACCCCCGAGGGGACCAAGTACCTCAAAGAGGAGCTGGGCCTGGAGGACGAACTCATCGAGAAGCTGAGCTGGCTGGGCATTTCCGGCATCGCCAACGTGCTGTGCTGCATCAAGATGGCCAAGTACTACGAGCTGACGGAGCGGGACGTGGTGACCACCGTGCTCACCGACTCCGCCGCCATGTACCAGAGCCGGATTGCGGAGCTGGACGAGATGCACGGGGCGTACAACGCCGCCGGGGCGGCCATCGACCACCACCTGCACATGCTGGGTCTGAAGACCGACAATCTGCTGGAGCTGACGTACGCCGACCGCAAGCGGGTGCACAACCTGAAGTACTACACCTGGGTGGAGCAGCAGGCCAGGGACGTGAAGGACCTCAACGCCCTGTGGTACGACGTCGAGGGCACCTGGGACGCCGTCCACGCCCAGGCCAAGGAGCTCGACGAGCTGATTAACGAGTTCAACGAGGCCACAGGCCTGCTCAAGGGGCTCTGAGAGAACGCGGAAAAGGGCGGGGCCAGCGGCCCCGCCCTTTTTATGTGACGAACGTTCTGTATATTTAAAACAAATGTTTCACGTGAAACATTTTGCTCCCTGCCCTACGCCTCGCCCTCGTCCCCGTCCTCCAGGTATAATTCCTCGGCGTCCTGCTGGACCTTGATGAGAATGTCATGGGCTTTTACGCAGTCACGGGCCTGAAGCGCCTCCAGCGCATCCGTGATGCCGTTGAACAGGCAGGTGTAGTATTTTGGAAAATTGTCCATTTTATCGGTTCCTTTCGTTAATATAACGGTATATTATCATATGCCCCTGCAAAAAGCAATGCAAATCGCAGGACATATGCAAAATATACATTGCGTGCATATTGCAATACTGTAGCCATATAATATATATGGCGAGGTGTAATATGCGAAAGTTTAAAATTCCCCAGATGTATACGACGACCAATAAGACCATCCGCTTTCCAGACAATGTGATTGCGGAGGTTGAAGAGGCAATTCGTGGAACAAATTGCAATTTTTCTGCCTTTGTGATTGAGGCAACGAGGGTCGCGCTGGAAAATTTAAAGGAAGAGGAACACGGTTCCCAGGAAGAATGAACGAGCGGAGACGCGCCCCATATGCCGGGGCGGCGCTCAAAAAAGGAGAAGCTATGAAAAACGTCAAGCACGCCAAGTGCGTGAGGTGCGGAAAGATCTACGAGGCCGTTCCCCAGCTGACAAACTGCGCCTGCGGGGGGATTCTGGACATCGTCTACGACTACGACTACATCAAAACCCGGCTGACCAGGGAGACGCTGGCCGGGCGGCGGGACAACTCCATGTGGCGCTACCGGGAGCTGCTGCCGGTGGAGGAGGACACCCAGGCCCCGCCCCTGCGGGTGGGCTGGAGCCCCCTGTACGAGGCCAAGGCCCTGGCGGAGGAGCTGGGGATCGGGCGGCTCTATGTGAAGGACGACGGGCTGAACCCCACCGCCTCCCTGAAGGACCGGGCCAGCTCCATGGCGGTGGCCAAGGCCCTGGAGGCGGGGGCGCGGGTGATCGCCTGCTCCTCCACCGGCAACGCCGCCTCCTCCCTGGCGGGCAACGCGGCGGCGGCGGGGCTGAAGACCTACATCTTCGTACCCAGCCGGGCCCCCAAGGGCAAGGTGGCCCAGCTGATGACCTTCGGGGCCACCGTCATTTCCGTCCAGGGCAGCTATGAGGAGACCTTCGAGCTGAGCAAGGCCGCCATCGAGAAGTGGGGCTGGTACAACCGCAACGCCGCCATCAACCCCTACCTCTCCGAGGGCAAGAAGACCGTCGGGCTGGAGATCATGGAGCAGCTGAACTGGGAGGTCCCGGACTACATCGCCATCTCCGTGGGGGACGGGTGCACCATCGCGGGGCTGTGGAAGGGGCTCAAGGACCTGCACGCCATCGGCCTCATCGACCGGCTGCCCCGGCTCATCTCCGCCCAGGCGGAGGGCTGCTGCCCCCTGAACCGGGCCATTGAGACCGGGGAGGCGTGGCAGCCCATGGAGGAGAACACCCTGGCGGACTCCATCGCCGTGGGCGTGCCCCGGAACGCGGACAAGGCGCTGATGGCAATCCGGGAATCCAACGGGCTGACGGTGAACGTGTCCGACGCGGAGATCATGGCCGCCCAGAAGCTGCTGGGGAGGACCTGCGGCGTGTTCGGCGAGCCGGCGGGGGTCACCGGCGCGGCGGGGCTGAAGAAGCTCTGCGAGCAGGGGCGGATCGAGAGGGACGCCGTGGTGGTCAACGTGGTCACCGGCAACGGGCTCAAGGACGTGGCCAACGCCATCGCCGCCTGCGGGGAGCCCATCTCCATCCCCGGCGATATGGACCGCCTGCTGGCGGCCTTCGCAGAGCGCGGCATCGCAGTGGAAGAATAGGCGGTTTCAGCAGAAGGGCCGTCCGGCAGATCGCCGGACGGCCCTTCTATTATTGATGTATTTGCCGGGCACTTACTTCTTCAGGTACTCGTCGATGGCGCTGGCGGCGGTCTTGCCCGCGCCCATGGCCAGGATGACGGTGGCCGCGCCGGTGACGGCGTCGCCGCCGGCGTACACCGCCTCGCGGCTGGTCAGGCCGTCCTCGTTGACGATGATGCCGCCCCGCTTGTTGATCTCCAGGCCCTTGGTGGTGGACTTGATCAGGGGGTTGGGGCTGGTGCCCAGGGCCATGATGACGCAGTCCATCTCCATCTCGAACTCGCTGCCCTCCTTGACGATGGGGCGGCGGCGGCCGGAGGCGTCGGGCTCGCCCAGCTCCATCTCCACGCAGGTGAGGCCGCAGACGGAGCCGTTTTTGGGATCCCGCTTGTCCTCGGGGTTGTTGTAGCCCAGGATGGCGGTGGGGTTGGTGAGGGTCTTGAAGACGATGCCCTCCTCCTTGGCGTGCTCCACCTCCTCGGCACGGGCGGGGAGCTCGGCCTCGGAACGGCGGTAGACGATGTACACATCGGCCCCCAGGCGGCGGGAGCAGCGGGCGGCGTCCATGGCCACGTTGCCGCCGCCCACCACGGCCACCTTCTTGCCCTTCAGGGGCATGATGGGGGTGTCGGAGCCGTCCTTGTAGGCCTTCATCAGGTTGATGCGGGTGAGGAACTCGTTGGCGGAGTAGACGCCCTTCAGGTTCTCACCGGGGATGTGCATGAACATGGGCAGGCCCGCGCCGGAGCCGATGAACACAGCCTCGAAGCCCTCCTGCTCCATGAGCTCGTCGATGGTGATGGACCGGCCCACCACCACGTTGGTCTCGATCTTCACGCCCAGGGCCTTCAGACCGTCCACCTCCTTCTGGACAATGGACTTGGGCAGGCGGAACTCGGGGATGCCGTACACCAGCACGCCGCCGGCCAGGTGCAGGGCCTCGTACACGGTGACCTCGTACCCCTTCCGGGCCAGGTCGCCGGCGCAGGTGAGGCCGGAGGGGCCGGAGCCGATGACGGCCACCTTATGGCCGTTGGAGGCGGGGCGCACGGGCTGCTCGGTGGCGTTGGCGTTGTGCCAGTCGGCCACAAAGCGCTCCAGGCGGCCGATGCCCACGCTCTCGTGCTTAATGCCGCGCACGCACTTGCTCTCGCACTGGGTCTCCTGGGGGCAGACGCGGCCGCACACGGCGGGCAGGGCGCTGTCGGCGGCGATGATCTGGTAGGCGGCCTCGAAGTCGCCCTCCGCCACCTTGGCGATAAACGCAGGGATGTGGATCTTTACCGGGCAGCCGGCCACGCAGGGCATGTTCTTGCAGCTGAGGCACCGCTGGGCCTCGTCGATGGCCTGCTCCTTGGTGTAGCCCAGGGCCACCTCTTCAAAGTTGCCGGACCGGACCACGGGGTCCTGGTGGGGCATGGGATTCTTATCCGGACGCATATTTGCCATCTTACTTTACCTCCTGCTTGAACAGATTGCACGTCTCTTCCCGGGCGTGCAGCTCGAAATCCCGGTACATGGCGCCGCGGGCCATGGACTCGTCGAAGTCCACCAGGTGGCCGTCGAACTCGGGGCCGTCCACGCAGGCGAACTTGGTCTCGCCGCCCACGGTGAGGCGGCAGCCGCCGCACATGCCGGTGCCGTCGATCATAATGGGGTTCATGCTGACCACGGTGGGGATGTTGTACTCCTTGGTGAGCAGGCACACGAATTTCATCATAATGACGGGTCCGATGGCGATGACCCGGTCGTACTTCACGCCGGCCTCAATCTGCTCCTTGAGCAGGTCGGTGACCAGGGCCTTCTTGCCGTAGGAGCCGTCGTCGGTGCCGATGATGAGGTTGGTGCTGGCGGCCTCGAACTCCTCCTTGAGGATGATGAGGTCCTTGTTGCGGAAGCCCACGATCAGGTCCACGTGGCACCCGTCGTCGTGGAGCTTCTTGGCCACGGGGTAGGCGATGGCGGTGCCCACGCCGCCGCCGATGACGGCGACCCGCTTCAGCCCCTCGGTCTCGGTGGCCTTGCCCAGGGGGCCCACGAAGTCCTGGATGTACTCGCCCTCCCGCTTGTGGTTGAGCTTCTCGGTGGTGGCGCCCACGAGCTGGAAGATGATGGTGACGGTACCGCGCGCCCGGTCATAGGCGGCGATGGTCAGGGGGATGCGCTCGCCGTTTTCATCCACGCGGAGGATGATGAACTGGCCGGGCTCGCACTTGCGGGCCACGGCGGGGGCCTCGATTTCCATCAGGGTCACGGTGGGGTTGAGAACTCTCTTTTTGACGATCCGATACATAGTGTTTCCTCTTTCCACTTAGATTCGGTTGCTTTGATGGGACGTATGCCCTGCGCATACGTCTTTTATTGTAACACAGCCTGTTCACCGCGTCAATTTCATTTGCGGAGATTTGGCGGAGATTTTGCGGAATGTTTGGGGGCGGGACCAGGGGCGCTCCCCGCCCCGCCGGCGGGCCGGAGAGGGGGAATTTACAAATTGTTCAAAATGGAGAGGGCAAAGCGTATTGACAGCGGCGGGCATTGGTGTTAAACTGCCTTTAGCACTCGAGGCAAAGGAGTGCTAAAGGAGACAATGTCATGGAATTGACCGACCGAAAGAAGCAAATACTAAAGGTGGTCACCGAGCGCTATATCGACGCCGCCGAGCCGGTCAGCTCCAAATTCATCGCCCAGGCCATGGGCGGCCGCCTCAGCTCCGCCACCATCCGCAACGAGCTGGCGGACCTGGTGGAGCTGGGCTACCTGGAGCAGCCCCACACCTCCGCCGGGCGGGTGCCCTCCCCCAAGGGGTACCGGCTGTACGTCAACGAGCTGATGGAGAAGCGCAGCGTGTCCGACCAGGAGGCCGCCCAGATCAACGAGGCCCTGGGGGGCCAGCTGCGGGAGCTGGACGCCATCATCGCCCGGGCGGGGCAGGCGGCCTCCGCCATCGTCAGCTACCCCGCCTACGCGGTGGCCGCGGGGAGAGGCAGCGTCACGGTCCGGCGCTACGACCTCCTGCCGGTGGACGCGGAGAGCTTCATCGCCGTGGTGATGACGGTGGACAGCCGGGTGAAGAGCCAGCTGCTGCGCACCCAGCTCCCCGTGGAGCCCCAGCAGCTGCCGGCCCTGGCCAACCTGCTCAACACCCACTTCACCGGCATCTGCGCCGAGGAGATGGGGACGAAGCTCATGGGCCTGACGGGCCAGCTGCCGGCGGAGCTGTTCATGGCGGCCTCCCTGGCGGTGGAGTACGCCTCGGCGGTCATTGACCAGGGGAACCGGGGGCAGGTCTACACCACCGGCCAGACCCAGCTGCTCAAGCAGCCGGAGTTTCAGGACCTGGGCCGGGCCAACGAGCTGATGAGCCTGCTGACGGACCAGAAAAGCGACCTCCCTGTGCTGGACGAGAACACCCCCATGCAGATCCTCATCGGCCCCGAGAACGTCAGCGAGGCCCTCAGAGACGCCAGCGTGGTGGTGGCCAGCTACGACATCGGGGAGAACATGCGGGGCCTCATCGGCGTGGTGGGCCCCACCCGCATGGACTACGCCGCCGTGGCCGCCCGGCTGAGCTACTTTGCCGAGAGCTTATCAAAAATGTTTGGAAAAAGCAATCAGTTACCCCCGAAGGAGGACGATAGATCGTGAGTAAGAAAGAGAAATCCGCACCCATGGAGGAACCCGTCTCCCAGGAGCAGACCGCCGGCGCGGCGGAGGCCGAGGCCGCTGAGGAAACGGCCCCGGAGACCTTCACCCTCACCCGCGAGCAGATGGAGCAGATGGAGGCCCTGGCCGGGCAGCTGGCCGCCCTCAACGACAAACACCTGCGCCTGGCGGCGGAGTACGACAACTACCGCAAGCGCACCACCAAGGAGAAGGAGGGCATCTACCAGGACGCCAAGGCGGACACCGTCGGCAGGTTCCTGGAGGTCTACGACAATCTGGAGCGGGCTGTGCAGCAGGCGGGGGACGAGGACAATGTCCATAAAAAGGGCATGGAGATGATCTTCCACCAGCTGACGGCCGTGCTGGAGAAGCTGGGCGCGACCATTGTCGACCCCATGGGCCAGAGCTTCGACCCCGAGCGCCACGAGGCCGTGATGCACATCGAGAGCGAGGAGCTGGGAGAGAGCGTGGTCAGCCAGGTGTTCCAGAAGGGGTTCCTGCTGGGGGAGAAGGTCGTGCGCTTCGCCAAGGTACAGGTGGCGAATTAGCGCCGGATACGCGCATATTGTGAAGCCGCTGGGCGCCGTCAGGACGGCGGCCCCCGAAATCTGTTAAAAAATTTTTTCTGAATAGTAGGAGGACAACATCATGTCTAAAGTTATCGGTATTGACTTGGGTACCACCAATTCCTGCGTAGCCGTCATGGAGGGCGGCGAGAGCGTGGTTATCGCCAACGCCGAGGGCAACCGCACCACCCCGTCGGTGGTGGCCTTCTCCAAAAACGGCGAGCGCATGGTGGGCCAGGTGGCCAAGCGCCAGGCCATCACCAACCCCGACCGCACCATCTCCTCCATCAAGCGGGAGATGGGCACCGACCACCGGGTGGGCATCGACGGCAAGAACTACACCCCCCAGGAGATCTCCGCCATGGTGCTCCAGAAGCTGAAGGCGGACGCCGAGAGCTACCTGGGCCAGACCGTCACCGAGGCGGTCATCACCGTCCCCGCCTACTTCACCGACTCCCAGCGCCAGGCCACCAAGGACGCCGGCAAGATCGCCGGCCTGGAGGTCAAGCGCATCATCAACGAGCCCACCGCCGCCGCCCTGGCCTACGGCCTGGACAAGGAGGAGGCCCAGAAGATCATGGTTTACGATCTGGGCGGCGGCACCTTCGATGTGTCCATCCTGGACATCGACGACGGCGTCATCGAGGTGCTGGCCACCGCCGGCAACAACCGGCTGGGCGGCGACGACTTCGACGAGTGCGTGATGAAGCACCTGGTGGCCGAGTTCAAAAAGGCTGAGGGCATCGACCTCTCCAGCGACAAGGTGGCCATGCAGCGGCTGAAGGAGGCCGCCGAGAAGGCCAAGATCGAGCTGAGCGGCGTGACCACCTCCAACGTGAACCTGCCCTATATCACCGCCGACGCCACCGGCCCCAAGCACCTGGACGTGACCCTCAGCCGGGCCAAGTTCAACGAGCTCACCGCCCACCTGGTGGAGGCCACCATGGGCCCCGTGCGCCAGGCCATGAGCGACGCGGGCCTCAGCGGCGGCGAGATCAGCAAGGTGCTGCTGGTGGGCGGCTCCAGCCGCATCCCCGCCGTACAGGAGGCGGTGAAGAAGATCACCGGCAAGGACGGCTTCAAGGGCATCAACCCCGACGAGTGCGTGGCCATGGGCGCGGCCATCCAGGCCGGCGTGCTCACCGGCGACGTGAAGGGCCTGCTGCTGCTGGACGTCACCCCCCTGAGCCTGGGCATCGAGACCATGGGCGGCGTGTGCACCCGCCTCATCGAGCGCAACACCACCATCCCCGCCAAGAAGAGCCAGATCTTCTCCACCGCCGCCGACAACCAGACCAGCGTGGAGGTCAACGTCCTCCAGGGCGAGCGGGAGATGGCCGCCGCCAACAAGAGCCTGGGCCGCTTCCACCTGGACGGCATCGCCCCGGCCCGGAGAGGCGTGCCCCAGATCGAGGTGACCTTCGACATCGACGCCAACGGCATCGTCAACGTCTCCGCCAAGGACCTGGGCACCGGCAAGGAGCAGCACATCACCATCACCTCCTCCTCCAACATGAGCAAGGAGGACATCGAGAAGGCCGTCAAGGAGGCGGAGCAGTACGCAGCCGAGGACGCCCGGATCAAGGAGTCCGTGGAGACCCGCAACACCGCCGACCAGATGGTCTACCAGGCGGAGAAGACCCTGGGCGAGATGGGCGACAAGATTCCCGAGTCCGACAAGGCCCCCGTGCAGGCGGCCATCGACAAGCTCAAGGAGACCCTCAAGGGCGAGGACACCGCCGCCATCAAGGCAGACACCGAGGCCCTCCAGCAGGCCTTCTACGCCGTCAGCGAGAAGCTCTACCAGCAGGCGGGCCCCCAGGCCGGAGGCCCCGACATGGGCGGCGCGGCCCCCGGCGGCGACCAGGGCGGCCAGCAGTACTACGACGCGGACTACAAGGTCGTGGACGAGGACGGCGAGAGCAAGCAGTAATCATGCGGCATTCCAGTGGGACGGGGCTTCGCCCCGCCCCATTTGGAGTGTTTTGGCAGATGGGAAGTGAGAGCATATGGCAGCAGACAAGCGAGATTATTATGAGGTCCTGGGCGTCCAGAAGGGGGCCGGGGACCAGGAGATTAAAAAGGCCTACCGCAAGCTGGCCAAGGAGAACCATCCGGACCTGAACCCCGGCGACAAGGGGGCGGAGGCCCGGTTCAAGGAGATCAACGAGGCCTACGAGGTGCTCAGCGACGCCTCCAAGCGCGCCCGGTACGACCAGTTCGGCTTCGCAGGGGTGGACCCCAGCTACGGCGGCGGAGGCGGCGGCTTCGAGACGGGCTTCGACTTCGGCGATCTGGGGGACATCTTCGGCAGCTTCTTCGGCGGCGGCTTCGGCGGCGGGTCCCGGACCCGCACCGGCCCCCAGCGGGGCGAGAGCCTGCGCATGGGGCTGACCATCACCTTCGAGGAGGCGGCCTTCGGCTGCGAGAAGGAGATCAGCCTGGACCGGGTGGAACAGTGCGAGACCTGCAAGGGCTCCGGCGCGGCCCCCGGCACCAGCCCGGAGACCTGCTCCAGCTGCGGCGGCACCGGCACCGTGCAGCAGCGGCGGCAGACCCCCATGGGGGTGTTCGCCACCACCGGGCCCTGCCCCCGCTGCGGCGGCAGGGGGAAGATCATCTCCACCCCCTGCAAGGACTGCAGCGGCTCCGGCCAGGTCCGGCGGCGCAAGACCCTCAAGGTCAACATCCCCGCCGGCATCGACGACGGCCAGGGCATCACCCTGCGGGGCCAGGGCAACGCGGGGAAGAACGGCGGCCCCGCCGGCGACCTGCAGCTGATCATCGGCGTGCAGCCCCATCAGCTTTTCAAGCGGGACGGCTCCGACGTCTATTGCGACGCGCCCATCACCTTCACCCAGGCGGTGCTGGGGGGCGAGCTGGAGATCCCCACCATCGACGGGAAGGTGAAATACGACATCCCCGAGGGCACCCAGACCGGCGCCACCTTCCGCCTGCGGGGCAAGGGCATCCCCAATGTCAACGGCCGGGGCCGGGGGGACCAGTACGTCACCGTCTACATCGAAACCCCCCGCAACCTCACCCGCGAGCAGAAGGAGGCCCTGCGGAAATTCAGCGCCACCCTCAAGGAGCACAACTACAAAGAGCGCAAAAGCTTCTTCGAGAAGTTCAAAAAATAAGGAGCAGGGGGAAGGTAACCCATGAAAATTTCCATGGCGTGCGACCACGGCGGTTTTGATCTGAAGGAGGATCTGAAGCGGTGGCTGACAGAGCAGGGCCATCAGGTGGAGGACTTCGGCTGCCCCGGGCACGACAGCTGCGATTACGCCGACTTTGCCGGCCCCGCCGCCCAGGCGGTGGCGGAGGGCCGCTGTGACCGGGGGATCGTCATCTGCACCACCGGCATCGGTGTGTCCATCACCGCCAACAAGGTGCGGGGTATCCGCTGTGCGCTGTGCAGCGAGCCCTGGAGCGCGGAGATGACCCGGCGGCACAACGACGCCAACATGCTGGCCCTGGGGGCCGGCATCACGGGGCCTCTGATGGCCCGGCAGATCGTGACAGCCTTTTTGACGCACGAGTTCGAGGGCGGGCGGCACCAGCGGCGTATCGACAAGATGATGTCGGCGGAGAACCGGTGAACCGGGCGCGAAAAAAGAGCGGAGACCCACGCCGGGGCTCCGCTCTCTTTTTCTTTTCGCAATCGTCAGTTCTCCATATGCTTGCCCAAAAAGGCGGCGATGGTCTGGGCCAGCTTGTACTCCGTCTCCCCGGTGACCTGGGGCTCGCCGTCCTCCACAAACAGCACCAGGCCCAGCACGTCCCCCTCGGAGATAATGGGGGCGGCCACGGCGGTGCAGTACTTGTCGCCGGTCTCGGTGACAAAGATGCGGCGCTCGTCGCCGGTGTGCTGATAGATGCGGCGGTCCTCCATGATCTGCTCCAGCTGAGGGCTGATGCGCTTGCCCAGCAGCTCCCGCTTGCCGCCGCCGGCCACGGCGATGATGGCGTCGCGGTCAGTGACGGCGGTGATGGCGCCGCAGCTCTTGGACAGGGTCTCGCAGAACTGGGCGGCAAAGTCGTCCAGCCCGCCCATGAGGGAATACTTCTTAAAGATGACCTCGCCGTCGCGGCTGGTGTAAATCTCCAGAGGGTCGCCCTCGCGGATACGCATAGTGCGGCGAATCTCCTTGGGGATCACCACCCGCCCCAGGTCGTCGATCCGGCGCACGATTCCGGTTGCTTTCATTCTCGATTCCTCCCGTTTTCGCTGTGTTTTTTGCAAGGCAGCCAGGCGGTGACGCCTTGGAAAACATGGATAGTATCCGCAGATTTGGGGAAGGTATGCAGTTTTTTGGCTGGAATCCTTTGGCTGCGCCGGCGGGAAAAACGCTCAAAAACAGGAAAAAATTGCGGGGCGGCGGCGGCGCGGGGCGCGCCGCTTACCCCCGCCTCCGGGGCCGGTTCTGGGCCAGCGTCCGAATAAAGCGGATGGTGAACCGCCACAGCCACATACCCGCCAGAAGCAGCAGCAGCCCTACGCCCACCGACACCAGAAAGGCTGCGGCCGGCGGCGCAGTCCAGGTCCCAAACTGAACCGCTGTCCAGGGCATCTCGATCCCCACCAGGGACCCCAGGAGCTTCAGCAGGCCCATCGCCGGCACAGCGGCCCCGCAGATCAGAAAGGCCACCGCCGTGATGCTGGTAGCGGGCAGCACGATCAGTCCCCCCAGGCCCGCCAGGCTGTAGAAGGCTGCCACGCTCCCCAGCCGCCGCCAGCTGAAGCGGGGATTCTTCATAATGGCGTCGCTTAGATAGGCCATCGCCAGCTCCCTGGGCTCCCCCAGGCGGGCGGTGATGGCCTGGGGGGAGAGGCCCTGGGCCTCCAGCTCCAGCAGCTCGCTTCGAATCTCCTGCACGATGTCCACCCGCTCCGAAGCGGGCATGGGGCGCAGATGCCGGTCGATCCGGTCCAGATAGGCATCCAGTACTTGGTCCATGTCAGTCATTCCTCCTTTTGATCTCGTCAATCGCCTGCAGCAGGCCGCTCCACTCCGCCTCCATAGCCGCCAGGTAGTCCCGGCCCGCGTCAGTGATGGTGTAGTACTTCCTGGGGGGCAGCCCCTCCGACGAGTCCCGCCAGGAGGAGGCGAGCAGGCCATCCTTTAAAAGGCGGCGCAGCAGTGGGTAGATGGTGCTCTCCCTGGCCGCCAGAATGGGGCGGCGCTCCAGCCGGGTGATCAGCTCGTAGCCGTAGCACTCCCCCCGGGCGATCATCAGCAGGACGCAGAACTCCAGGGTCCCCCGCTTGATCTGGGACCGCCAGTCCTCTATATGCACGATACCTCACCTCCGATAGGTGCATCGTACTACACAGCACCTTCCCTGTCAACTGTATTTTTGAAAAAACAGGCCCCTTAAAGAAACCTTAATCAATTCTTTACCCCTTCTCCCTTGCCCGGTGCGCCGCCGTCCTGTATAGTAGGGTGTACTAGAAGAGATCATACAGTTGGGGGCGTGAGAGGATGGAGGCCATTCATTACCTGCTGCTGGGTATTCTGGCGGCGTTTGCGCTGCTGTATGCCGGGGCGCTGGCAATCCGGCGGAGAGGATAGGGGGGGAGCGTTTTGCTGACACTGAATTACCGGGATTCCCGGCCCATCTACGGACAGATCAAGGACGGACTGCGCCGGATGATCGTCACCGGCGCCCTGGAGCCGGACGAGAAACTGCCCTCGGTGCGGGCCATGGCCGTGGAGCTGGCCATCAATCCCAACACCATCCAGCGGGCCTACGCCGAGCTGGAGGCGGAGGGCTTCATCTACACCCTGCCGGGGAGGGGCAGCTTCGCCGCCCGGCAGCCGGAGGGGGACCCCGCCAGGCGGCAGGAGCTGACCAGCCGCCTGCGGGAGCTGATCGCGGAGCTGAAATATCTGCACATGACAGACGGCGAGATCCTCTCGCTGCTGCGGGAGGAGGGGGCGCACAATGATTGAGGCAAGGAGCGTGGTAAAGACCTTCGGCGGCTTTACCGCCCTGGACGGGGCCAGCATCACCGTGCCGGACGGCGGGGTCTACGGCCTGGTGGGGCCCAACGGGGCGGGCAAGTCCACCCTCATCCGCCACCTCACCGGTATCTGCCGTCCCGACAGCGGGGAGGTGCTGGTGGAGGGGGAGCCGGTGTACGAGAATCCGGAAAAGAAGGTCCTGGTGGCCGCCATCCCGGACGACTGGTACTACTTCCCCTCCGCCTCCGTGGCCGACATGGCCCGGTTCTACCAGGGATTCTACCCCAGCTTCGACAGGGGCCGGTACCAGAAATTCCGGGCGGTCTTCACCCTGCCGGAGAACACCCCCATCCGCCGCATGAGCAAGGGCATGCAGAAGCAGGCCGCCTTCTGGCTGACCATGAGCTGCCGGCCCAAGTACCTCATCCTGGATGAGCCCGTGGACGGGCTGGACCCGGTGATGCGCCGGCAGGTGTGGAGCCTGATGATGAGCGACGTCTCCGAGTACGGCACCACGGTGCTGGTGAGCTCCCACAACCTGCGGGAGCTGGAGGACGTGTGCGACCATGTGGGCATGATGAACCGGGGGAAGGTCCTGGTGGAGCGGAGCCTGGCGGACCTCCAGGAGAACATCGTCAAGCTCCAGGCTGTCTGGCGGGCCGGGGAGACCCCGGTGCTGCCCCGGGAGCTGGAGGTACTCCACACCTCCCACGTGGGGCGGGTCTACACCTATATTGTCCGGGGGACGGCGGCGGCGGTGACGGAGCGCATGGAGCAGTACCAGCCCCTGATGCTGGAGGCCCTGCCCCTGAGTCTGGAGGAGATTTTCATCTATGAGCTGGGAGGTGAGCACTATGCCGTCAAAGAGATCCTTCTTTAACCGGACCCTGTTTCTGAAGAACCTGGGCCGGTTCTGGCCCCTGTGGGGCGGCGTCAGCCTGGCGGGCGCCATGCTCCCCCTGTACCTGCTGCTGGCGATGCTGCAGCGGCAGATCCATTGGGTTGAGCCGCTGGAGTTCGCCGAAGGGCTCTCCGCGGCGGCAGCCTACCTCGTCCCCGCCTTTACCTGCGGCTACGCCATCCTCTGCGCCATGGCGGTGTGGGGTTACCTCTGCAACAGCCGGTCGGCGGGGATGATGCACGCGCTGCCGGTGGACCGGACGTGCCTGTTCGTCACCGGCGTCCTGTCGGGCCTGGCCATGATTCTGATCCCCTACGCCGTCACCGGCGGGCTGCTGTGCCTCATCGCCCTGTTCTGCGGGGCCTTTCACCTGACGGCAGTGGTGACCACGGTGCTGACGGTGGCGTTCGCGGCGGTGCTGTTTTTCGGCATGGCCACGCTGTGCGCCATGCTGACGGGCCACGCCCTTGTGCTGCCGGTGTTCTATCTGCTGGCCAATTTCCTGGCCCACCTGATGGAGATGCTGGTCACCGGCCTGGCGGAGGACTTCCTGCTGGGCGTGTGGATGACGCAGGATATGGGGATGCTGGGCTTCCTCTCACCGGTGATGCAGATCTACCGCAGCGTCCGCCCCGTCGCGGAGCGCCTGCCCGACGGAACGCTGACGGGCTGGCGCCTGCAGGGACTGTGGGTGCTGGGGCTGTACGCCCTGGCGGGACTGGCCCTGCTGGCGCTGGCCTGGTATCTCTACAGAAGGCGGCACAGCGAGAGCGCCGGGGACGTGGTGGCCTTCCGGTGGCTGCGGCCGGTGTTCCGGTACGGCCTGGCGCTGCTGAGCGGTCTGACCGCCGGGCGGCTGCTGTACGAGCTGTTCTGGCGGAGCCTGTTCCAGCAGGGGGCCTATGCCGAGCGGCGGCCTATGATGGTGTGCGTCTTTCTGGGAGGCATGCTGGGGTATTACATCGCCTCCATGCTGCTGGAAAAATCCCTGCGGGTGTTCCGGGGCAGCTGGCGGGGGGCAGCCCTGGTGGCGGCGGGGGCGGCGGCGCTGTGCCTGCTGGTGAGCATTGACCTGTTCGGCGTGGAGCGCCGGGTCCCGGAGCCGGAGGAGATCGAGAGCGTGACCCTGCTGGACCGGGGGGTGCAGAGCGGCACCTTCACGATGGAGGACGCGCCGGAGACTGCGGCGCAGCTGGCGCAGCTCCATCGGGCCATCGTGGCCGACCGGGACTATATCCGCACCTACCAGCCCAACTGGGACAGCGACGAGGTGCAGGCCTTCAGCCACACCCTGCACCTGATCTACCACCTGAAAAACGGGAAAATTGTGGAGCGGTACTACGATCTGTGGCTGGAGGCCGGCCGGGTGGAAACGCCGGGGACCTACGACAACCTGCTGGCGGAGTTCTACAGCGACCCGGCGGTGATTCTGGAGAGCGTGAGCATCCCCGGAGACGCCCGGCTGGAGGCCATTAACGTGATCATGGGCTATATGGAGAACGGCTACGCCAGCACCAGCGACCACGCCTATGTGGGGGATCTTGAGAGCCGGCAGATTTACGCCGCCATCCTGGAGGATGCGGCCGCAGGCCGCGTTCCCGCCCGGAATGTGACGAGCAGCTTCAAGGATATACACTACTCCTTCTGCCTGGAGCTGGAGTATCTGGTCTGGGAGGAGCAGTCGGGCGCCTACTACGGACACTGCAAGACGGTTTTCCTCGCGCCCTCCATGACCAGCACCACCGGCGTCCTGCTGGAGCTGGGCTATCTGACGGAGACGGAGCTGGCCGCCTGGGAGGCAGAGCTGGCAAGGCAGGGATAACATGGCCCGCCGGAGACGGCGGCGGCGGTAAGATCCGCATCATCATGCAGCGAGCGGCGGGGGCGCGGGCCCCCGCCGTTTTCGTCGAAAAAAGGGGGGCTGGAGGCTGGTCAAACCACACAAAGAGAAAATGACGTTTTTGTGAATTTTAAGTAATTTTTCCGAAGTGATCCATTCTGCAAAAAAAGGCTGGAACACCGGGAAAGATTGTGCTATACTATTTAATGCCTGTTTTGCCGGAAATATCTGGCGCAAAAAGGAGGAGATTCCAGCCGGATTGTCCGGTAGAGGGCAACATTTTTCCCTGAAAGAACAATCGAAAAGGGGTGAGAGAATGTCACTGGAAGCCATAGCGAAAATCCGCGCGGCGGAGGAGAGCACAGAGCAGTCCAAGGCCGAGGCGAAGGCCCAGGCCCAGCGCCTGGCCGCCGACGCCGAGCGGGAGGGCCGCGCCCTGCTGGAGCAGGGCAAGGAGAAGGCCGCCGCCGCCGCTGCCGCCGCCATGCGCCAGGCGGAGGAGCAGGCCGCCGCCCTGCGGGACCAGATTCTGGACCAGGCGGAGAAGGACTGCAAAAAGCTTAAGGCGGACGCGTCCGCCCGCATGGACAAGGCGGCGCAGGCGATCTTAGGAAGGGTGGTTGAGAGTTAGTGGCTATTGTCAAGATGAAGCGCCTCCACCTCATCGCCCTGGCCCAGGACCGGGACGCCCTGCTGGCCAGCCTGCAGCACGTGGGCTGCGTGGAGCTGCGGGAGCCCGGGGAGTACCTGGCGGACGAGTCCTATGCCGCGCTGCTGCACCGGGAGACATCCGATCTGGCCCAGGCCAGAGGGGATCTGACGGAGCTGCAGCACGCCATTGAGGCCCTGCGCCAGTATGCTCCCCAGAAGGGGAGCTTGTTTGCGCCCAGGGCTCAGCTGGGGGAGGCCGAGCTGCTGGACAGCCGGGCCCGCCAGGCAGCCCTGGACAAGGCCGCGGCCATCAACGGCCACGCCCGGACCGTGGGCCAGCTGAGCGCCCGGGAGACCCGCGTGCGCGCCGACCAGCTCTCCCTGACCCCCTGGGCCGCCTGCACGGTGCCCCTGGAGGTGCGGGGCACCGCCCGGACGGAGGTGCTGCTGGGCAGCGTCCCCAGCGGGGTGGACTTCGCGTCCATGGCCGGCGCGGTGGAGGAGGCCGCCGGCGCGGCGGCCCTTGCGGAGCTGTCGGCGGACCGGGAGCAGCGCTACCTGGAGGTCATCGTCCATAAGGACTGCCGCCAGCAGGCGCTGGACGCCCTGCGCTCCTTTGGTTTCAGCTTTGCCCAGCTCAAGGATCTGACCGGTACCGCTCAGGAGAACATCCGGGCCCTGGATCAGGAGCTGGCCGCCATCGCCAGAGAGCGGGAGGCGGAGATCGCCGCTATCCGTGAGATGGGCCCCAGCCTGGACGAGCTGAAGCTTGGCCTGGACCGGGTAGAGCAGGTCATCGCCTCCGAGAGCGCCAAGGAGCGCCTGCTGGCCGGCGGGTCTATCGTCTACCTGGACGGCTGGGCCTCCGAGCCGGAGGTCCCCGAGCTGGAGAAGGCTCTGGCAAAATTCGACTGCGCCTATGAGCTCACGGAGCCGGCGGAGGAGGAGTACCCCGAGGTGCCCGTCCAGCTGCGCAACAGCAAGCTCATCCGGCCCATGAACATGGTCACGGAGATGTACGCCCTGCCGGCCTACGGAACCATCGATCCCAACCCGCTGATGGCCCCGTTTTTCATCCTGTTTTACGGCATGATGCTGGCGGACATGGGCTACGGGCTCATTATGATGATCCTCTCCGCAGTGATTATGAAAAAGGCGAAGCCCAATGGCGCGACCATGCGCTATATGATCCCCCTGATGGGGCTGTGCGGCGTCAGCACCTTTGCATGGGGCGCTGTCACCGGCGGCTTCTTCGGCGATTTCATTCCCCAGCTTATGAAGCTGCTCAACCCCGAGAGCACCTTCGCCCTCCCGGCGCTGTTCTCCCCCGTGGACGACGCGCTGATGGTGATGATGGGCTCCCTGGTGCTGGGCGTGGTGCATATCTTCACCGGTATGGCGGTCAGCATGTACAAACAGATCAAGCGGGGCGAGGTCATGGCGGCCCTGTGCAACGAGGGGGCGTGGTACCTGGTGTTCATCCTGGCCGGCGTGGCTGCGGCGACGGGGCTGGTGATGCCCTGCGTCATCGCCATCCTGGTGCTGCTGCTGCTGACCCAGGGCTACGGCAAGAAGGGGATCCTGGGCAAGCTCATGGGTATCTTCGGGTCCCTCTACAACAATCTCACCGGCTATTTCAGCGATATTTTGTCCTACTCCCGCCTGATGGCCCTGATGCTGGCGGGTGCGGTCGTCGCCCAGGTGTTCAACACCCTGGGCGCCATGACCGGAAACGTGGTTTTGTTTGTGATTGTTGCCTTCATCGGCAACGGCCTGAACTTCGCGCTGAACATCCTGGGCTGCTACGTCCACGACATGCGCCTGATGTGCCTGGAGTTCTTCGGTCGGTTCTATGAGGACGGCGGCAAGCCCTTCCGTCCCTTGAATATCAACACTCAATATGTCGACATCGTAAAGAAATAAGGAGGAAATCACTATGTTTTTGGAAAATATCGGCGGTCTCGCCATGGCTCTTCTGGGAGCCAGCCTTGCCGTGGGCCTCAGCTGCGTCGGTTCCGCCAAGGGCACCGGCATCGCCGGTGAGGCCGGTACCGGCCTTCTGTGCGAGGACCCCAGCAAGTCCGGTAAGGTCATGATTCTCCAGCTGCTTCCCGGTACCCAGGGCCTGTACGGCATGGCCGTGTTCTTCGTGGCCCTCATCCGCATGAGCTTCATGGGCAACATCAGCCTGGCCGCCGGCATGAGCATCGAGGTGGGCTGCCAGTTCTTCGCCGCCTGCATGCCTATGGCGCTGGGCGGACTGCTCTCCGCCATCGCCCAGGGCCGCGTGGCCGCCGGTTCCATCAACATCCTGGCCAAGAAGCCCGACGACTGGTCCAAGGGCCTGATCCTCTGCGGCATCGTCGAGTTCTACGCCATCTTGTCCCTGCTGTGCTCCATGATCATGCTGTTCTCTCTGAGCGCCTAATCCCGCAGAAAGGGGATTCGATATGAACGGAATCGAAAAAATCACCGCGCGCATCGAGACCGACGCCCGCGCTGAGGCGGAGAAGCTGCTCAGCGAGGGGCAGGAGCGTGCCGCCGCCGTCCGGGCGGAGTACCAGGCCAAGGCGGAGGCGGAGGCCAAGGCCGCCGCCCAGGCCGGCCGGGAGGCTGCCCAGCGCCAGGCCCAGCGCCTGGAGAGCGCCGCCCACATGGAGGCGAAAAAGCGGATGCTGGCCGCCAAGCAGGAGTGCCTGGACGCGGCCTTTGAGCAGGCCAAGAAGAAGCTGCTGGCCCTGCCCGACGACCAGTACGCGGACCTGCTGGCCCGCATGGCGGTGCGGGCGGCTAAGACCGGCCGGGAGGAGATCATCCTCAACGCCAAGGACCGGGAGCGGGTGGGGGCTCAGGTGGCCGCCAAGGCCAACGCCCTGCTGGCGGAAGCCGCCGCCCCCGAGGCCGCCGGTAAGGCCGCCAAGGCGGGCGGCAAGGCCGGGAACCTCCTGTCCAAGGTGGTCACCGGCGCCAGCGCCCTCCTCCAGGGCACGGCCATGCTCACCCTGGCCCAGGAGACCCGGGACATGGAGGGCGGCCTGACCCTGCGGGGCGGCAGTGTGGAGGTCAACTGCGCCTTCGAGACGGAGCTGCGGGTCCTCCGGGAGGAAATGGCGGCCGAGATTGCCGCGATCCTCTTCGCATAAAGCCAATCCAATAAGCGCGTAAGCAAGAAAGGAGGATGGCTTTGGCAAAGAAAGTAAAGGATACCGACTATCTGTTTATCTCCACCTACCTGCACAGCCGGGAGCGGGACCTGCTCACCGCCGCCCGCATGGAGCGCATGATTGAGGCGCCCACGGCGGCGGAGGCCGCCAAGGTGCTGGGCGAGATCGGCTACGGCGAGTTCTCCGCCGCCAGCGAGGGGGAGCTGAGCGCCGTGCTGGCCAGGGAGCAGGAGAAGCTGTTCCAGGACCTGTACCGCTTTGTCCCCGACCGGGCGGTGGTGGACGTGTTCAAGGTGAAGTACGACTACCACAACCTCAAGGCCCTGCTCAAGGCCCGGGCTATGGGCATGGACGGGAAGCGGCTGCTGCTGGACGCCGGGCGCGTGAGCGCCGGCGAGCTGGAGAAGGCCGTGACGGAGGGGGACTACGGCGCTCTGCCCGACGCTCTGCGCCGGGCAGCCGAGGAGGCCGCCGAGGTGTTGGGCACCACGGGGGATCCCCAGCGCAGCGACTTTGTGCTGGACCGGGCCTATTACGCGGAGATGCTCTCCGCCGCCAGGGACACGGGCAGCGGCTTTTTGGTCCGCTACGTCCAGGCCTCCGTCGACGCGGCCAACCTGCGCAGCGCGGTGCGGACCCTGCGCATGAAGAAGGGCGCGGATCTTCTCAAGCGCGTGCTGGTGGAGGGGGGCACCGTCAGCCCCGACAGCATCCAGGCCGCCGCCCTCAGCGGCAGCCTGGAGGAGCTCTTCCGTCCCACCCAGCTGCGCCAGGCCGCGGAGCTGGGCACAGCTGCCGCCCAGGGCGGCAGCCTCACCGCCTTTGAGAAGGCCTGCGACGACGCGGTGACGGCGGTGGCCGCCGGCGCCAAGAGCGTGCCCTTCGGCGTGGAGGCGGTGGTGAGCTTCCTGGTGGCCAAGGAGATCGAGTTTACGGCGGTGCGCATCATCATGTCCAGCCGCATGGCGGGCATCGACGGCGACACCATCCGGGAAAGGCTGCGTGAGGCTTATGTATAAGATCGCGGTTTTGGGCGACCGGGACAGCGTGCTGGGCTTCAAGGCCCTGGGGCTGGACACCTTCTTCGCCGAGGACGCCGACCAGGCCCGCCACACCCTCCAGCAGCTGGCCAGGCCCGCCGCCGGCGGGGCGGAGGAGTACGCCATCATCTATATCACCGAGCAGCTGGCCTCCCTCCTCCAGGAGGAGATCGCCAGATACAAGACCAGCGTGACGCCGGCCATTATTCTCATTCCCGGCAAGGGCGGCAGTCTGGGCCTGGGGGCCCAGGCGCTCCAGAGCGCGGTGGAGCGGGCGGTCGGCGCGGACATCGGCTGATTCTGCCGCCGCTGCGCGGCGGCGCACAGAAGCAACTTCCCCTGCGGCCCGTCGGGCCGCAGCAGCAGGAGCCTTTAATTTAGTAAAGGAAGGCAGTGAAGCAATGAGTCAAGGAAAGATTATCAAGGTTTCCGGCCCGCTGGTGGTGGCCGACGGCCTTGCCGACGCCAACATGCAGGACGTGGTCCGCGTGGGCGAGCAGCGGCTGATCGGTGAGATCCTGAACATGACCGGCGACCAGGCCTCCATCCAGGTCTATGAGGAAACCAGCGGCCTGGGGCCCGGCGCGGCGGTGGAGACCACCGGCATGCCCCTGAGCGTGGAGCTGGGGCCCGGCATCATCGAGAACATCTACGACGGCATCCAGCGCCCGCTGGAGGAGATCGTCAAGCAGACGGGGTCCAACAACCTGGCCCGCGGCGTGGAGGTCTCCGCCATCAACCGTGAGAAGAAGTGGGCCTACACCCCCGTGGCTAAGACCGGCGACCGCGTGGTAGGCGGCGACGTGCTGGGCACCGTGCCCGAGACGGAGGTCGTGCTCCACAAGATTATGGTCCCCAACGGCATCTCCGGCACCCTCTCCTGGGCCATCAAGGCCGGCGACTACACCGTGGACGAGGTGGTCGCCAAGGTCAAGACCGACAAGGGCGAGGTCAAGGAGCTGACCATGACCCAGAAGTGGCCCGTCCGCGTGGGCCGTCCCTACAAGCAGAAGTACAACCCGGTGGCCCCCCTCCAGTCCGGCCAGCGGATCATCGACACCATGTTCCCCATCGCCAAGGGCGGCACCGCCGCCGTCCCCGGCCCCTTCGGCTCCGGCAAGACCGTGGTCCAGCATCAGCTGGCCAAGTGGTCCGATGTGGACATCGTTATCTACGTGGGCTGCGGCGAGCGCGGCAACGAGATGACCGACGTTCTGCGCGAGTTCCCCGAGCTCCAGGACCCCCGCACCGGCGAGTCCCTGATGAAGCGTACCGTGCTGATTGCCAACACCTCCGACATGCCCGTGGCCGCCCGTGAGGCGTCCGTGTATACCGGCATCACCATCGCGGAGTACTTCCGCGACATGGGCTACGCCGTGGCCGTCATCGCCGACTCCACCTCCCGCTGGGCCGAGGCCCTGCGTGAGATGTCCGGCCGTCTGGAGGAGATGCCCGGCGAGGAGGGCTACCCCGCCTACCTGGCCTCCCGTCTGGCCCAGTTCTATGAGCGGGCCGGCGTGGTGCAGTGCATGGGCAGCGAGGACCGCGTGGGCTCCCTGACCGCCGTGGGCGCCGTGTCGCCTCCGGGCGGCGACCTGTCCGAGCCCGTCTCTCAGGGCACCATGCGCATCGTCAAGGTGTTCTGGTCCCTGGACGCCTCCCTGGCCTACCGCCGCCACTTCCCCGCCATCAACTGGCTGAACTCCTACTCCCTGTATCTGGACACCATGAAGCCCTGGTTCGACGAGCACTTCGGCCCCGCCTTCATGGACAACCGGAACAAGGCCATGAGCCTCCTCCAGGAGGAGGATAACCTCAACGAGATCGTCCAGCTGGTGGGTAAGGACTCCCTGTCCCCCAACGATCAGCTGACCCTGGAGACCGCCAAGATGGTCCGCGAGGACTTCCTCCAGCAGAACGCCTTTATGGACGTGGACAGCTACTCCAGCCACGACCGCCAGATGCGGATGCTGGCCATGATCCTGGATTTCGACCGGCTGGCCCGGGACGCCATCGGCAAGGGCGCGCCCCTGGCCCCCATGATGGACATCCCCGCCAAGGAGAAGATCGGCCGCGCCAAGTTCGTGGAGGCCGACAAATACGTCCAGGAGTACGCCGCCATCGCGGAGGAGATGGAGCGGGAGATCGCCGAGATCGTAGAGAAAGCGGGTGACCAGTTATGATGAAGGAATACCGTACCATACACGAAATCTCCGGCCCCCTGATGGTGGTGGAGAAGGTTGACGGCGTCACCTACGACGAGCTGGCCGAAATTGAGCTCTCAGACGGCAGCGTCCGGCGCTGCAAGGTGCTGGAGGTCAACGGCGACAAGGCCGTGGTCCAGCTGTTCGAGTCCTCCGCCGGCATCAACCTGCGGGACTCCAAGATCCGCTTTTTGGGCCACCCCCTGGAGCTGGCGGTGTCCGGCGACATGCTGGGCCGCGTGTTCAACGGCATGGGCCAGCCCATCGACGGCGGCCCCGCCATCCTGCCTGAGAAGAGCCTGGACATCAACGGCCAGCCCATCAACCCGGCCGCCCGTGACTACCCTAACGAGTTCATCCAGACCGGCGTCAGTTCCATCGACGGGCTGAACACCCTGGTCCGCGGCCAGAAGCTGCCCATCTTCTCCGGCAACGGTCTGCCCCACGCCCAGCTGGCGGCCCAGATCGCCCGCCAGGCCAAGGTGCTGGGGGACTCCGCTTCCAACTTCGCCGTGGTCTTCGCCGCCATCGGCATCACCTTCGAGGAGTCGGAGTACTTCGTCAACGAGTTCAAGCGCACCGGGGCCATCGACCGCACCGTGCTCTTCACCAACCTGGCCAACGACCCGGCGGTTGAGCGCATCTCCACCCCCCGTATGGCCCTGACCGCCGCCGAGTACCTGGCCTTCGAGAAGGGGATGCACGTGCTGGTCATCCTCACCGACATCACCAACTATGCCGAGGCCCTCCGTGAGGTCTCCGCGGCCAAGAAGGAAGTTCCCGGCCGCCGCGGCTACCCCGGCTACCTCTATACCGACCTGGCCCAGATGTACGAGCGGGCCGGCCGGCAGCTGGGTAAGCCCGGCTCCATCACCATGATCCCCATCCTCACCATGCCGGAGAACGACAAGACCCACCCCATCCCCGACCTGACCGGGTATATCACCGAGGGGCAGATCATCCTCTCCCAGGAGCTGTTCCGCAAGGGCATCAATCCCCCCGTGGACGTGCTGCCCTCCCTGTCCCGTCTGAAGGACAAGGGCGTGGGCGTGGGCAAGACCCGGGAGGACCACGCCTCCACCATGAACCAGCTGTTCGCGGCCTACGCCTCCGGCAAGGAGGCCAAGGAGCTGATGACCATCCTGGGCGAGTCCGCTCTGAGCCCCACGGATCTGCTGTACGCCAAGTTTGCCGACGAGTTTGAGAAGCGCTATGTCTCCCAGGGCTATGAGACCAACCGCAGCGTCCTCGAGACCCTGGATCTGGGCTGGGAGCTGCTGAGCATCCTGCCCAAGAGCGAGCTCAAGCGCATCAAGCAGGACATGATCGACAAGTACCTTCCGAAGAAGGACTGATTCTGTCGAGGATGTCCCTTGCAGAGGCGGGTATCGCCCGCCCGTCCGTCAGAGAACGGATGATTATAGGAAAGAGGTGAACAGATGGCCTCAGCGACCATAAACCCCACCAGAATGGAGCTGAACCGGCTGAAGGGCCGGCTGAAGACCGCCACACGGGGCCACAAGCTCCTCAAGGACAAGCGGGACGAGCTGATGAAGCAGTTCTTGGACATCGTGCGCCGCAACCGGGCGCTGCGCTCCAAGGTGGAGCAGGGCCTGGAGCGGGCCAACGCGGCCTTCACCGTGGCCTCCGCCCTGATGAGTCCGGAGATGCTGGAGCAGGCCCTGCTGTACCCCAAGCAGAGCGTGGAGCTGGAGATGAGCTTTCGCAACATCATGTCCGTGAACGTGCCCCAGTACCAGTTCCACACCCGCAACGAGGACCCCTCGGAGATCTACCCCTACGGCTTCGCCCAGACCTCAGGCGAGCTTGACGCCGCCCTGGAGGAGCTGGCCAACGTTTTCCACGACATGCTGGAGCTGGCGGAGGTGGAGAAGACCATGCAGCTGCTGGCCGAGGACATCGAGAAGACCCGGCGGCGCGTCAACGCGCTGGAATACGTGATGATCCCCCAGTTCCAGGAGAAGATCCGCTACATCTCCATGAAGCTGGAGGAGAACGAGCGGGGCAACATCACCCGCCTGATGAAGGTCAAGGAGATGGTGCTCCAGGAGGCCCACGAATTCAAGCAGCCCGCCAACGCCTGAGCGGCGGGGTAAACACAATAAAAAGGACTGCCCGAGACGCACTCGGGCAGTCCTTTTTCGCGCCTATTCGCTCAGGCGCACCGTCCAGCGGTCCATCCGGTAGAAGGCGCTGGAGGCGGTGGGGGTCAGATTTCCGGCCACGCCGGGGTGGGTGAGAACGGCGTCATTTTTGAAGCAGATGGGGGCGATGGGGCAGACCTCCTGGAGGTGGGCCAGCAGCTGCCGGGCAGCGGCGGGCCGGTTGTCCGCCGTCAGGAAGTTCTCAAGGAGCAGATCCGTGTAGGAGGCGGTGTAGCCGCCGTAGTTCAGCGCCCCGCCGGTACCGGTCAGATCCCGCAGGTCCCAGTCGGCGGTGAGCCGGACCTCGCCGTAGTAGAGGTCAAACTCCCCCGCCGCCAAAGCGGCCAGATAGTCCTCCCAGGGCAGCTGGCGCACGGTGATGTGCCAATCCAGCAGGGAGAGGTGCTCCGCGATGAACTGGGCGCTGGTCAGCCGGAAGCGGTCCTCCTCGTTGACCAGCAGCACCAGCTCCCGCGTCTCTCCGGTGTCCTGCCCCGCCGCCCGGAGGGCGGCCAGGGTCTCGTCCCTGTCGTACTCCCGCACCAGGTCCGCCGGGTACAGGGGGGAGAGAGGGGAGACCGGGAAGGAGGCGGCCAGGGCCAGTCCCGCCTGCTGGGCGTTGACCAGGGTGTCCCTGGGGATGCCCCGGCTGAAGGCGGCGCGCAGGGCGGGGCTGGCAAAGAGGGCGCCCTCGCCGGTGTTGAAGCCGATAAACTGGAGAATAGGGGTGGGCCGGGCGGTGGACTGGAGCTGCCCGGTGACCGAGGAGAGGTCGTCGGTGGGGTCCACCGTCAGCAGCTGGACCCGCTTGGAGGAAAAGAGATACTTGGCGGTGTCCCGGTCCTTGGCGTGGACCAGGGGGATAACGGACACCGGCATGGCCCGCCCCTGCCACCAGCTCTCGTTGGCGATCAGGGAGCCGCCGTCCTCGGAGAGGCGGTAGGGCCCTGTCCCCACGGGGGCGGTGAGGGCCTCCGTGCCGCTCTTCACGATGGGGATGTCCAGCAGGGCCGGAAGGCCCCGGTTGGGGGCGGTGAGGGTGATGCGCACCCGGCCGGACCGGTCGGCGGCCACGGCGGCCACGCCCCGCAGGCGGTAGGCGTACCGCTCTGAGACCATGGCCCGGCGGAGGGTGGCCGCCACGTCCGCCGCAGTAAGGGGGGAGCCGTCGTGGAAGGCGGCCTCCTGCCGCAGGGTGAGGGTACAGACCAGCCCGGTCTCATCCCACTCATAGCTCTCGCACAGCAGGGGGATGGGCTGGAAGGTCTCGTCCAGCTGGAACAGGGGCTCGAAGAGCAGGGAGGACACATCCTCCTGCATCCCCTGGCCGCAGTCGATGGGATCCAGGGTCTGGCCCCGGTGGCAGGCCAGGGAGAAGGCGGCGGGGTACTCCGGGCCGGAGGGCTCCTCCGCCTCCTCCGCCAGCGCCGGCGGCTGGTAGTCCTCCCAGATCCCGGCGCCGGGGTCCTCCCCCGGCTCCCCGGCGGCGCAGCCCACCAGCAGCAGCACCGCCGCCAGAGCCAGCCGCACCAGCCGCCTCACCGTGCCGCCTCCAAGCTGATGAGGGCCCCCTGGACCCCCCGCCGGTCCCCGGTGACCCGGTGGCTCCAGTAGAGGTCCGTGGTACAGGCGGTGCAGGTGGGGCACACGTCCAGCTGCCGGACCCCGGCCTCCCGGAGCCGCCAGGCGTTGACGCCCTTCAGGTCCACCGTCCATTTCTCCCCCCTGGGGGTGATATAGGGCGCTACCCCGGAGCCAAAGGCGGCGCGCATGGCGTCGGGCACGTCGTCGTGGGTCTCAAAGCAGCACGGCCCGATACCGGCCCCGATGGCAACCCGGATGTCCTCCGGCCGGGCCCCGAAGAGGCGGCCCATCTCCCCCACCGTTTTGGCGGGGAGATCCAGGGCGGTACCCCGCCATCCGGCGTGGACCGCCCCCACGGACCTGGTCACCGGGTCATGGAGCAGCAGGATGATGCAGTCCGCCGAAAAGACCATCAGGCTCAGCCCCGGCTCGCCCGTCACCAGGGCGTCGGCGGTATAGTCCACAGGGACTGTAAAGCCCTTTCCCCTGTCAGCCCCGGTGACACGGCGAACCGTAGCCTCGTGGACCTGCTTAGAGCACACCAGCCCCGCGGGGTCCGCCCCCAGGGCGGCGCACAGGCGGCGGTAGTTCTCCCGGACGTTCTCTCTGTCGTCGGGCGCGGGGCCGCCGCCCCGGAGATTCATAAAGGCGAACACCCCCCGGCTGACGCCCCCCAGGCGAGTGGAGAAGCCGTGGAGCAGGCCGGGGGCCTCCAGCAGAGAGGAGGTGTGGTAGACCACGCCGTCGTGGTTGTGAGCGAGAAAGGACATGAGCGCCTCCTGTTGGACAGAATCATCCCCCGGCGGTGGGTCCCGCCGGAGGACGTGGGGCGGCAGGTCGAATCCTGCCGGTATACATAGGGATCGGTATAACAAATAGTATGCGGACTATGCCCGCAGGCATGCCGGCTCAGGCCTCCTCCGCCGCAGGAGCCTTGGGGTCCGGTTTCTCCTCCTCCGGCAGGGGGACGGGGTGCTCCCGGCTCAGAAACAGGAACACGGACAGCACCAGGGCGCAGCCCAAAAACAGGGGGGCCTTCGCCCAGTCGCCGCCCACCCCGTCGGCAGCGGCGGCCAGGCAGAACATCACCGACAGATTGCCCACGAAGGTGAAGGTGCGCAGATTCCCCTCCTGCCGCAAAAAAGCGGCCAGCAGGGAGAAGGCAGCGGCGGCCATGGCGGCGGCCAGCACGGGGATATAGAACCGGGAGAGCACCGGATCGCTCTCCTCGGGCAGATAGACGGCCAGCACGAAGAATACAGAGAAGAACATGGCGGGCAGCAGGGGGAACACCGTCAGCGTATCCCCGCGCCGGACCTGGCGGGTCAGCAGGATGAATCCGCCCCCGGCGGCCACCGCCAGTCCCCCCGCCGCCATGGCGGCCACCCCCCGCACCGGCAGGGCGCTCAGCAGGAGCAGTACGCCCCCCGCCGCCAGCAGCATTCCACCGGCAGCCATCACCGGAACGGACTTCACCGGCGGGTCAAAAGCCCCGGCAAAATCGGTGCGCACCCTGGGCGCCGTAAAGAAGCACACCAGGAACTGGCCGATGGCGCACACCGCCGCATAGTGGGCCAGCACGCTGCCCCACAGCGTGGGGATGGCCAGGCCGGTGGCGGGATCAAAGCCCACCCGCAGCTGGACCAGCCGCAGGGCGAAAAAAACCAGCCCCAGAATCCACAGGTAGCCCACCTTGCTCCAAAAGCGCTTGTTCATCCTATATCGACATCCTTTCCCAGAACGATTTGCTGTTCGGACAACAGTATACCACGTCCCACCGGATTTGTCATTCATTTTTTGGACAAGCGGGGCATAAGCTGTGGGGAAAGGGGATGGCTGTACCAATGGGAAAGCATATCGGAGTGTCGCTGCTGCTGCTGTTTCTGCTCTTTTTCCTGCCCTGGCTGTGGGGCGAGCCCTCCCCGGCGGCGGAGGAGGAGCCGCCTGCCCCGCCGCCGCCGGCCTCGGACGCCGCCCCCCTCCCGGAGGAGGAGACCGGCGGCGAGCCGGGAATGGACCGGAGCCGGCGCCTGAACGTGCTGGTGGGGGGCAAGCTCCAGCAGATGGATATGGCCGGCTATCTTATGGGAGTGGTGCGGGCGGAGATGCCCGCCTCCTTCCACCTGGAGGCACTGAAATCCCAGGCGGTGGCGGCCCGGACCTACACCCTCCACAAGATGGAAAACGGGGGCAGCGCCAACCACCCGGAGGCGGACGCCTGCGACGACATCACCTGCTGCCAGGCCTATAAGAGCGCCCAGGATGCGGCGGCGGAGTGGGGGGAGAAGGCATCGGAGAACGAGGAGAAGATCCGCCGGGCGGTGGAGGAGACCGACGGCCAGTGCGCCCTCTACGAGGGGCGGCCGGTGCTGGCGGTGTTCCACTCCTCCTCGGCGGGGACCACCCAGGACGCCGCCGCAGTGTGGAGCGGCTCCCTGCCCTATCTCCAGAGCGTGGAGACGCCGGAGAGCGAGGAGACGGTGCCCAACTACCGCTCCACCGCCTCCTTCCAGGCCGGGGAGCTGAAGGACCGGCTCCAGGCGGCCCTGCCGGAGGCGGCGCTGGGGGGGAGCCCCTCCAACTGGTTCACCAACATCCAGCAGCAGCCCGGCGGCACGGTCACCGCCCTGACGGTGGGCGGCGTGGAGGTGGGCGGCAACCAGCTGCGGACCATCCTGGATCTGCGCAGCGCCTGCTTCACCATCGCCTTCGAGGGGGACACGGTGACCTTCTCCGTCACCGGCTATGGCCACGGCGTGGGCATGAGCCAGTACGGAGCCAACGTGCTGGCCCAGGGGGGGATGGACTACAGGGAGATTCTCAGCTGGTACTACACGGGGGCCAGCGTGGAGCCCTACGGGGAGGCCGCCGGCGATTGACCGGACGATGTTCGGTGGGTATGCGCCCCTCCCCATACGGCAGCGAGGCGGCGCACCTGACGCCTATATCTCTACAGATCCACCCGCTCAAACCGCCGCACCCCCACCCGGCAGGCCAGAACACAGCACAGCGCGTACACCAGCCCGCCGGCCGCCAGCACCGGCAGCTGCCGGACCAGAGAGGCCGCGTCCACCCCGTCCAGCCACGCCAGGGCGGGGACATGGACCAGGGCCTCCATGGCGCACACCCCCAGCACCAGGGGCGGCAGGGCGGTGAGGAAGGCCGCGCCCACCCGGTAGGCTGTCCGATAGAACCGGGCGAAGAAGACCAGGTTGAACACCCCGTAGAGGGCCAGGGCAAAGCCGTAAAAGGCGGCGTTGGCCTCAATGCCCACCGGATTCCCCTCGGGCAGGTACAGCGTCCGCAGAAAGGCGAAAGGCAGGGACAGGACCAGCTGCACCAGCTGGACGAACACCGCCAGCAGCAGCTTCCCCCGCACCACGTCCCCCTTCCGCACCGGCAGCAGGGCAGTGTAAAACACGTCCCTGGTCTCCCGGTCGAACATGAAGGTCTGGAAGAGGCCCAGGGCCCCGAAGAAGATCACCACCCCGTAGGGGTAGGCCGGGATGAGCACCAGAGCCCCCATGAACAGGAAGACAAACACCGACGGGTGGGCCGCCAGGCGCAGCTCCTTGTACAGCAGGTCATACATGAACGCTCCTCCTCTCCGCGCGGACCATGATCTCCTCCAGGCTCAGCTCATCGCGGTCCTCCGGGGTGCGCAGGTGCCGGAAGGAGCGGATAAACTCCGCCTTTTCCCCGCAGGCCAGAAGCCTCCCGCCCCGGAGGTAGGCGACGTCGTCGGCGCACCTGTCCAGATCGCTGGTAATGTGGGTGGAAAAGAGGATGCTGCGCTCCCCGCCGGCCGTCAGGGCCCGGAACAGCTCCAGCAGCTCGTCCCGGCTCACGGGATCCAGCCCGCTGGTGGGCTCGTCGAAGAGGAACAGTCTGGCCCCATGGGACAGGGCCAGGGCGATCAGGTACTTCACCCGCATCCCGGCGGACAGCTCCCCCACCCGCTTGCGGCCATCCAGCTCGAAGGCCTCCATGTACCGCCGGCAGGCCTTCTCGTCCCAGCGCCGGTAGAACCGGCGGGTGACGGCGGTGATGGCGTCCAGCCGCTTGTGCCGGTAGAAGTCGATGCCCCCCAGCACCACGCCCAGCTCCTGCCGGCTCTCCAGCTCCCCCTCCGGGAAGGGGCGGCCCAGCAGGGTGATGGTCCCCGCGTCGGGGGAGACCAGGTGGAGCAGGGACTTGAGCAGGGTGCTCTTCCCCGCCCCGTTTTTGCCGATGAGCCCCATAATCCGCCCCTGCTCCAGGGTAAGGGACACCCTGTCCAGGGTGAAGCGGGGGTAGGCCTTGGTCAGGCCCTCCACGGCCAGCGCCCTCATGACTCCTCCTCCTGCCTGTCCGCGTCCTGCTGGACCTGGTTGGCCAGCTCCAGCAGGCCCGTGAAAAACTGGGCGGGAACCAGGGCGATGCCCGCCGTTCCGGGATTGGTGTCCCCCAGCACCACCAGCTCCTCCCCCTTTCCCAGGGAGAAGAGCTCCCGGGCCCGCTTGGGGATGACGATCTGACCCCGCTCCCCCATCTGCACCACGCCGAAGATGTGCTTCCCCCTGGGGGGCAGCGGCAGGCGGCCGGGCCGCTGGTCGAAGCGGAGCAGATCGTCCAGGGACACGTCATACAGCGCCGCCAGGGCGTCGCAGCGGAGCAGGTCCGGGGTGGACTCCCCCAGCTCCCACTTGGCCAGGGCCTGGCGGGTCACGCCCACGGCCTCGGCGGCCTTCTCCTGGCTCAGCCCGCTCAGCCGCCGCAGGGCGGAGAGATTTTGGGTCAGGCAGTTTTTCTGCATCTGATTTGTCGGATCTTTCATACCAATCCCTCCTCTGTACCCCCTATTTTACACGGAAATACCGGCATGACAACCAACCGGCGCTGACAAAAGATGTTCGCTTTGGTTGCGTCAGGCGGGAGCGGCAAAACCCCTCGGCCCGGCAATCGCCGGGCCGAGGGGTCAGCGCCTTTTACGCGGTGGCGAAGCGCAGCCGCTCCCCGCCGCTGTCCACGGTGACGTGCTGCCCGTCGGAGAGGGTCCCCCGGATCAGCATGGCCGCCAGTTCCGTCTCCACGTACTTCTGCAGGTACCGCTTCACCGGCCGGGCGCCGTAGGCCGGGGAGTAGCTGGCCTTGGCGATGAAGCGCCGGGCGTCCTCCGTCAGCGTCAGGGTGATGTCCCGGTCCGCCAGGCGGCGGGCCACGGCGGACAGGGCGATGTCGATGATGCCGCCGATCTGCGCCTCCGTCAGGGGGGAGAAGACCACGATGTCGTCCACCCGGTTGATGAACTCCGGGCGGAAGCAGTCCCGCAGCTGGCCCAGGACCCGCTCCTTCACCGCGGGGTCCACGGACCCGTCCTGGCGGATGTTCTCCGTCAGATAGGCGGAGCCGATGTTGCTGGTCATAATGACGATGGTGTTTTTGAAGTCCACCGTGCGGCCCTGGTTGTCGGTGAGCCGCCCGTCGTCCAGCAGCTGGAGCAGGATGTTGAACACGTCCGGGTGGGCCTTCTCAATCTCGTCGAAGAGGACCACGCTGTAGGGCTTGCGGCGCACCGCCTCGGTGAGCTGGCCCCCCTCGTCGTAGCCCACGTAGCCCGGAGGCGCGCCCACCAGGCGGGAGACGGCGTGCTTCTCCATGTACTCCGACATGTCGATGCGCACCATGTTCCGCTCGTCGTCGAAGAGGGAGGCCGCCAGGGTTTTGGCCAGCTCCGTCTTGCCCACGCCGGTGGGCCCCAGGAAGATGAAGGACCCGATGGGCCTGTTCTCGTCCTTGAGCCCCGCCCGGCCCCTCAGAATCGCCTCGCTGACGGCGGCGACCGCCTCCTCCTGGCCGATGACCCGGCGGTGGAGAATCTCCGGGAGCCGCAGGAGCTTGGCCTTCTCGCTCTCCACCAGCTTGCTCACCGGGATGCCGGTCCACTTGCTGACCACGGCGGCGATCTCCTCCTCGGTGACCTCCTCCTTCAGGAGGTGGTCCTCCTCTCCGGCGTCCACCCGCCGGCGCTCCTCCTCCAGCTGCTTCTCCAGCCGGGGCAGGGCGTCGTATTTCAGACGGGCCATCTGCTCCAGGTCATAGCTCCTCTCCGCCTCCTCCATCTGGCGGCGGGTGTCCTCAATCTCCTGCTTGATGCGCTTGACGCCGGCGATAGACTGCTTCTCGGTCTCCCACTGGGCCCGCATAGCGTCGTTTTTGCTCTTGAGCTCCGCAAGCTCGGCGTCGATGTGGGACAGCCGGTTTTTGCTCCCGGCGTCCTCCTCCTTGGTGAGGGCCTGCTTCTCGATCTCCAGCTGCAGAATCTTCCGGCTGATCTCGTCCAGCTCGGCGGGGAGGCTGTCGATCTCCATGCGGATCTTGCTGGCGGCCTCGTCCATCAGGTCGATGGCCTTGTCCGGCAGGAACCGGTCGGTGATATACCGGTCCGACAGACCGGCGCAGGCGATGAGGGCGGCGTCAGTGATGCGCACGCCGTGGTGAATCTCGAAGCGCTCCTTCAATCCCCGGAGGATGGAGATGGTGTCCTCCACCGTAGGCTGGTCGATGAGCACCTTCTGGAACCGGCGCTCCAGGGCGGCGTCCTTCTCGATATACTTGCGGTACTCGTCCAGGGTGGTGGCCCCGATGCAGTGGAGCTCTCCCCGGGCCAGCTTGGGCTTGAGGAGGTTGCCCGCGTCCATGCTGCCCTCGGTGCGGCCCGCGCCGACAATGTTGTGGAGCTCGTCGATGAACAGGAGAATGCGCCCGTCGCTTTGCTCCACCTCGCTGAGCACCGCCTTCAGCCGCTCCTCGAACTCCCCCCGGTACTTGGCCCCGGCGATGAGCGCGCCCATGTCCAGGGCGAAGATGGTCTTATCCTTGAGCCCCTCCGGCACGTCGCCGTTGAGAATCCGCTGGGCCAGCCCCTCCACCACGGCGGTTTTGCCCACGCCGGGCTCGCCGATGAGGACGGGGTTGTTCTTTGTCTTCCGGCTCAAAATCTGGATGGTGTGGCGGATCTCCGCATCCCGGCCGATGACCGGGTCCAGCTTTCCCTGCCGGGCCATGTCCACCAGGTCCCGGCCGTACTTGGTCAGGGCCTCGTAGCTCTCCTCCGGATTCTGGCTGGTGACCCGCTGGCTGCCCCGAACCTTGGTGAGGGCCTGGAGGAGCTTCTCCTTGTCGATGCCGTACTGGCGGAAGATGCGGGCGCCGGGGGTGCCGGTCTCCTCCGCCAGGGCCAGGTACAGGTGCTCCACGGACACGTACTCATCCTTAAACTGCCCGGCGATGGCCTCCGCCGCCGTCAGCAGCTGGGTGAAGCGCCGGCTGGCGTAGAGCTGCTCCGCTCCGCCGCCGGAGACCTTGGGCAGGCGCTCCAGCTCCCGCTCAACCTCGCCGGCCAGGGTCTCCACGTCCAGGCCCATGTAGGCCAGCAGGCGGGGCACCAGCCCCTCCCTCTGGCGCAGCAGGGCCAGGTGCAGGTGTTCGCCCTCCAGCTGCTGCTGGCCGTTGGCGATGGCGATAGACTGGCAGTCTGCCACCGCCTGCTGGGCGTTCTGGGTGTATTTGTCAAAATTCATGGGTATGCCTCCTTGTTGGGCTGCTATGTCCCGGGGGACATAGACAGTGTGTTTCTTTTCACCTGCGATGATACACCTGTTTGAGAGAAATGTAAAGAGGAAAATTAGCACTCCCGTGACAAGAGTGCTAATTTTCTGTGAACGGAATGTGAATTTTCCCGCGGCCCGCCGGCAATTCCCCCTTGACGGCGGGGGCCGGGGCTGATAGGCTGATAGAATCAGCGCGGCTGAAGGGAGGAGGACAGGTATGAGAGAGATCACGCTGCAGGAGGTGCTGGACGCGCGGGAGGCCCGGGCGGAGCGCCAGCGGCGGCTGCTGGCGCAGTGGGGGCAGCCCCTGCTGAGCTGCACCCTGAACATCGCCGGTCCGGTGAAGCGCTCGGCGCTGGGGGACTTCCTCTTCCGGGAGACCCTGCGGGCCCTGGAGGGAGCTCTGGGGGACCGGCTGCTGCACCGGGAGACCCTGGCGGCGGAGACGGGGCCGGAGGCCCTTCTGGTGTGCGCGCTGCCGGCGGAGGCGGTCAAGGCACTGGGGGAGTCCCTGGAGGACGCCGGCCCCGCCGGGCGGCTGCTGGATCTGGACGTCATCGGCCCGGAGGGGGAGAAGCGCTCCCGGAGGAGCCCCCGGCCCTGCCTGGTGTGCGGCGGGCCGGCGGGTCCCTGCGCCCGCAGCCGGGCCCACGGCCTGACCGCCGTCCAGCGGGAGACGGAGCGGCGGCTGCGGACGTTTGCCGCCGGACGGCTGGGGGAGCTGGCGGTGGAGGCCCTGGAGGCGGAGGTGGCGCTGACCCCCAAGCCCGGCCTGGTGGACCGGCGCAACAGCGGGGCCCACCGGGACATGGACCTGCCCCTCTTCCGCCGCTCCGCCGAAAGCCTGGAGCCCTACTTCCGCCGGGCGGCGGCGCTGGGCATGGAGGCGGCGGCGTGCATGCCGGAGCTCCAGCAGGCGGGCCGGGAGGCGGAGGAGGCCATGCTGGCCGCCACAGCCGGGGTCAACACCCACAAGGGGGCGGTGTACGCCTTCGGGCTGGTGCTGGCGGGCCTGGGGTCCGTGCTGGTCCGGGGCGGGGACGTGTTTGAAACCGCCGCCGCCCTGGCGCAGGCGGGACAGCCCCCGGAGGCCGGCACCCACGGCGGCCGGGCGGCCCGGCTCTACGGCGCGGGGGGCGCCCGGGGGGAGGCTCTGGCGGGCTTTCCCCACGCCCGGCGGGCCTGGGAGGCCCTGGACGCGGAGGGACCCCACGCCGCCCTGCTGACCCTGCTGGCGGAGGTGGAGGACACCAACCTGCTCCACCGGGGCGGCCCCGCGGGGCTGGCCTTCGTCCGGGAGGAGGCCCGGTCCATCCTGGCGGGGCCGCAGGCGGCCTGGAGCAGCCGGCTGGAGGCGCTGGACGGCGCCTGCATCGCGCGGAACCTGTCCCCCGGCGGCAGCGCCGACCTGCTGGCGCTGGCCCTGCTGCTGGGGCGGACGGAGGAGGTGTGGCGGGAGGGCGCTATAAAATTTGCCTGAAAGTGGGATTTGTCACTTGACAGAGCAGGTCCCAGGCTGTACTATATATGCATTCGTGTCAATTGGTATCTACTATATCTTGTGTTTATAGGGCGGACACTCCGTTCCATGAGCGAAGAGAGAGGAAAATCCATATTTCACTGAGGAGAAGACGGAATGACGATTGAAAAGTTGAAGAAACGGGACGGACGCGTGGTGGAGTTCGACAAGGAGAAGATTGCCGCCGCGATCGCCAAGGCCTTTGAGGCCACCTACAAGCCGGGGCAGGAGGAGATGGCCCGCTCCCTGGCGGAGGAGGTTCTCTCCATTCTGGAGGTGGAGGGGGCGGCCGCCCCGGAGGTGGAGCACATCCAGGACATCGTGGAAAAGGTGCTCATGGACAAGGGCTATATCCAGACCGCCAAGGCCTACATCCTCTACCGCAACGAGCGCAGCCGGGTGCGGGAGATGAATACCCGCCTGATGAAGACCTACGAGGACATCACCTTCTCCGACGCGGTGGACTCCGACGTGAAGCGGGAGAACGCCAACATCAACGGCGACACCGCCATGGGCTCCATGCTCAAGTACGGCAGCGAGGGGGCCAAGCAGTTCTACCAGATGTTCGTCCTCAAGCCCGAGCACGCCAGGGCCCACCAGGAGGGGGACATCCACATCCACGACCTGGATTTCTACACCCTGACCACCACCTGCTGTCAGATCGACATCAAAAAGCTCTTCAAGGGCGGCTTCTCCACCGGCCACGGCTATCTGCGGGAGCCCAACGACATCGCCTCCTACGCAGCCCTGGCCTGCATCGCCATCCAGTCCAATCAGAACGACCAGCACGGTGGACAGGCCATCGTCAACTTCGACTACGGCATGGCCGACGGCGTGAAGAAGACCTTCCGCCGCTACTACACCCGCAACCTGGCCAAGGCCCTGATGCTCTGGCACGAGATGGAGGACCCGGAGGAGGAGCTCAAGGCCCTGCGCAAGCGCATCGAGCGGGAGAAGGGCCTCTATCCCCGGCTGGAACAGTGCCAGCCCTATCTGGACGAGGAGCTGCCCTGCCTGGTGGAGGCCTACGGCGACGAGGAGCGGATGCGGAAGGCCCAGGCCATGGCCGTCCACTACGCGGAGAAGGAGACCGACCGGGCCGCCTTCCAGGCCATGGAGGCCTTTATCCACAACCTGAACACCATGCACAGCCGGGCCGGGGCCCAGACCCCCTTCTCCTCCATCAACTACGGCATGGACACCTCTCCCGAGGGGCGCATGGTCATGCGCAACCTGCTGCTGACCACCGAGGAGGGCCTGGGCAACGGGGAGACCCCCATCTTCCCCATCCAGATCTTCCGGGTGAAGGAGGGCGTCAACTACAACCCCGGCGACCCCAACTACGACCTGTTCAAGCTGGCCTGCCAGTGCTCCGCCAAGCGGCTCTTCCCCAACTTTTCCTTTGTAGACGCCCCCTTCAACCTCCAGTACTACGACCCCCGGCGGCCGGAGACGGAGGTGGCCTACATGGGCTGCCGCACGCGGGTGATCTCCAACGTCTACGACCCCGACCGCCAGCAGTGCAACCAGCGGGGCAACCTGAGCTTCACCTCTATCAACCTCCCCCGGATCGCCATCAAGTCCAAGGGGGATCTGGACATCTTCTTCGACGAGCTGGACCGGAAGATGGACCTGTGCGTGGACCAGCTGCTGGAGCGTTTTGAGATTCAGGCCCGCAAGCACGTCTACAACTTCCCCTTCCTCATGGGTCAAGGGGTCTGGCTGGACAGCGAGAAGCTGGCCTGGACCGACGAGGTCCGGGAGGTGCTCAAGCATGGCACCCTCTCCGTGGGCTTCATCGGCCTGGCGGAGACTCTGGTGGCCCTGACGGGCAAGCACCACGGCGAGAGCGAGCACAGCCAGCGCCTGGGCCTGGAGATCATCGCCCGGATGCGGGCCCGGATGGACGCGGAGAGCCAGAAGACGGGGCTGAACTTCTCCCTGCTGGCCACGCCGGCCGAGGGGCTGTCCGGCCGGTTCATCCGCATCGACAAGCAGAAGTTCGGCGTCATCCCCGGCGTCACGGACCGGGACTACTACACCAACAGCTTCCATGTCCCCGTCTACTACCCCGTCAGCGCCTTTGAGAAGATCAAGCTGGAGGCCCCTTACCACGCCCTGACCAACGCCGGCCACATCAGCTACGTGGAGATGGACGGCGACCCGCTGAAGAACCTGGACGCCTTTGAAAAGGTGGTCCGGTGCATGAAGGAGGCGGGCATCGGCTACGGCTCCGTCAACCACCCGGTGGACCGGGACCCCTGCTGCGGCTACACCGGCATTATCGACGACGAGTGCCCCGGCTGCGGCCGCCACGAGGCCGACGGGCGCATCGGCTTTGAGCGCATCCGCCGCATCACCGGGTATCTGGTGGGCACCATGGACCGCTGGAACGACGCCAAGAGCTCCGAGGAGACGGAGCGGGTGAAGCACCATATCTGAGAACCTTCCCATCTCGCGTAAAGAGGCCGCCGGCGATGCCGGCGGCCTCTCTCTGTTCAGTTTGCGCCGCCCCTCAGTCCACCTTGGGCAGCTGGGCCAGACTCCGGGCGATGTCCTCGTCGGTGGGTGCAAAGTTGTGCATCTCCCCGCCGTGGAACTTCCCGTAGGCCACCAGATCGAAGTACCCGGTGCCGGTGAGGCCGAACAGGATGGTCTTCTCCTCGCCGGTCTCCCTGCACCGCTTGGCCTCGTTGATGGCGGCCAGGATGGCGTGGCTGGACTCCGGGGCGGGGAGGATGCCCTCCACCCGGGCGAACTCCTCGGCGGCCGCGAAGACGTCGGTCTGCTTCACGGACACAGCCTCCATGAGCCCGTCGTCATACAGCTGGCTGAGGACGGAGCTCATGCCGTGGAAGCGCAGACCGCCGGCGTGGTCGGCGGAGGGTATGAACCCGGAGCCCAGGGTGTACATCTTCGCCAGGGGGCACACCATGCCGGTGTCGCAGAAGTCGTAGCGGTACGCGCCCCGGGTGAAGCTGGGGCAGGAGGCTGGCTCCACGGCGATGAAGCGGTAGTCCGCCTCCCCCCGGAGCTTCTCCCCCATGAAGGGGGCGATGAGGCCCCCCAGGTTGCTGCCGCCGCCGGCGCAGCCGATGACAACGTCGGGCTTCACGCCGTATTTATCCAGGGCGGTCTTGGCCTCCAGGCCGATGATGGACTGGTGGAGGAGCACCTGGTTGAGGACGCTGCCCAGCACGTAGCGGTAGCCGGGGGTGGATACGGCGGCCTCCACCGCCTCGCTGATGGCGCAGCCCAGGGAGCCGGTGGTGCCGGGGAACTGAGCGAGAATCTTCCGGCCCACCTCCGTGGTCTCCGAGGGGGAGGGGGTAACGGACGCGCCGTAGACCTTCATCACCTCCCGGCGGAAGGGCTTCTGCTCATAGGAGCACTTGACCATATATACCCGGCAGTCCAGCCCCAGGTAGCCGCAGGCCATGGACAGGGCGGTGCCCCACTGTCCGGCCCCGGTCTCGGTGGTGACGCCGGTGAGGCCCTGCCGCTTGGCGTAGTAGGCCTGGGCGATGGCGGAGTTGAGCTTGTGGGAGCCGGAGGTGTTGTTGCCCTCGAACTTGTAGTAGATTTTCGCCGGCGTGTCCAGCTTCTCCTCCAGGCAGTAGGCCCGGACCAGGGGGGAGGGGCGGTACATCTTGTAGAAATCCCGAATCTCCCGGGGAATCTCGAAGTAAGGGGTGTGGTCGTCCAGCTCCTGGGCCACCAGCTCTTTACAGAAGACGCCCTCCAGCTCCGCGGCGGTCATGGGCTGGAGCGTGGCGGGGTTCAGGAGGGGGGCGGGCTTGTTGGCCATGTCCGCCCGCAGATTGTACCATACCCTGGGCATCTCGTCCTCAGACAGATAGATCTTGTAGGGAATTTTCTTCTCACTCATGGCTTTGCTCTCCTTTCAGATGGTGCGGGACAAAAGAAAACGCCTCTGTCCCTAGCTTTCTCTGCTGGGACAGAAGCGATACACACTTCTGCGGTGCCACCCGGCTTGGCGCCAACGACGCCCTCTCACTGCGCGCCAACACGCGCCGGCTTTGGTAACGGAGATCCCCTCCGGCTCGCCTAATCGCCCGCCGCCCCGGCGCGCTTTCGGTCCGCCCTCGAAAGCCCATTCAGCCCGGCCATCCCTGCCGCGTTCCCACCCTTCGCGGCTCTCTGAGAGGTACCTGCCCGGCCTACTCACACTTTCTCAACGGTTTGGATGGTGGTACTATAGCACTTTAACGCGGGAATGTCAAGGCGTTCCCGCAAAAAATTTTTTTGCGGAAATATCCATGGAGAAAATCGCCGCCCCCGGCGGCGGCCTCCGCCCCTTTTTGTTCCATTTCGTACGTTTTCACTTGACAGAAGGCGGTGGGAGCGAGTATTATAGAAAAGGATTTTTGTCGGTGGAGAAAAGGGGTATCCGCCGATTATTTCCGCGTCCGGCGCAGCGTCACCGCCGGGCTGGCGCAAACCCCCATTCCATAGAGGTAAAAACAACATTTTAGGAGGAAAACTAGTCCATGTTTGAAATCATCCACCTGGTGATCGCGGTTGCCGCCGCGGTCGCGGTGGCTGGCGTCGTTTTCTTCCTCCTCGGTGTCACCTATCGAAAGAAGGTGGCGGAGAAGGAGATCTCCAGCGCGGAGGAGGAAGCGCGCCGTATCATTAACGAGGCCATCAAGAGCTCCGAGAGCAAGCAGCGGGAGATCCTGCTGGAGGCGAAGGAGGAAATTCTCCGCGCCCGCACCGAGTACGAGCGGGAGGAGAAGAGCCGCCGGGCGGACCTGCAGAAGCAGGAGCGCCGGCTGCAGCAGAAGGAAGAGAACCTAGACCGCAAGACCGAGAACATCGAGAAGAAGGAGGAGGCGCTGTCCGCCAAGCACGCCGCCGCCGACAGAACCCAGGAGGAGATCGAGCTCATCAAGCGCAGCCAGACCGAGATGCTCGAGCGCATCTCCGGCTTTACCGTGGAGGAGGCCAAGCAGTACCTCATCTCCCAGGTGGAGGGTGAGGTCACCCACGAGGCCGCTGTGAAGATCAAGGAGATCGAGCAGCGGGCCAAGGAGGAGGCCGACCAGCGGGCCAAGGAGATTGTGGCCACCGCCATCCAGCGCTGCGCCGCCGACCATGCGTCTGAAATCACCGTCAGTGTGGTTCCCCTGCCCAATGACGAGATGAAGGGCCGCATCATTGGCCGCGAGGGCCGCAACATCCGCACCATCGAGACCCTCACCGGCGTGGATCTTATCATTGACGACACCCCGGAGGCCATCACCGTCTCCTGCTTCGAGCCCGTGCGCCGGGAGGTGGCCCGGGTGGCCCTGGAGAAGCTCATCGCCGACGGGCGCATCCACCCCACCCACATCGAGGAGATGGTGGAGAAGGCCCGCCGGGAGGTGGACGCCGTCATCAAGAGCGAGGGCGAGCGCGCCGCCTTTGAGACCGGCGTGCGGGGCCTCCACCCCGAGGTCCAGAAGATGCTGGGCCGGCTCCACTACCGCACCAGCTACGGGCAGAACGTGCTGCAGCACTCCATCGAGGTCAGCCACATCGCCGGCCTCATGGCCGCCGAGCTGGGGCTGGACGTCCACGCCGCCAAGCGGGCCGGCCTGCTCCACGACATCGGCAAGGCCCTGGACCACGAGTACGAGGGCACCCATGTGAACCTGGGCGTGGAGTTCTGCCGGAAGTACAAGGAAAAAGAGGACATCCTCAACGCCATCCAGGCCCACCACGGCGACGTGGAGTGCAAGACCCTGATGGCCTGCCTGGTCCAGGCGGCGGACGCGGTGAGCGCGGCCCGTCCCGGCGCGCGGCGGGAGAATCTGGAGAACTATATCAAGCGCCTGGAGAAGCTGGAGGAGATCACCAGCACCTACCCCGGCGTGGAGAAGTCCTTTGCCATCCAGGCCGGCCGGGAGGTGCGGGTCATGGTCCGCCCCGAGGCCGTCAGCGAGGACCAGATGGTCATCCTGGCCCGGGATCTGGCCAAGAAGATCGAGAGCGAGCTGGAGTACCCCGGCCAGATCAAGGTCCATGTGATCCGGGAAACCAAGGTGGTAGAATACGCCAAATAACCGGGACCTCGGGGGAGGGTGACGTATCCCCCGGAGAACCGCCAAACGGAAGAGACAAAAAACCGGACGCCTGCGGGCGTCCGGTTTTTTGCGGCGCACTTGCCATCCCCTCCCCCGGTTGGAAGCGCCGCATCATCACCGGGAAGCAGGATCAGAAAATAGTCACCGTCCAGCGGTTCTCGTACCGCCCGCCCGGCTCCAGGGCCGCCAGGTCGCACTGCTGGCTCAGGTCCTCCACCACCCCCTGCCGGGAGGGCAGGCTCAGCCAGGGCTCCAGGCACACGAAGGGGGCCTCGGTCTCCGGGTTGTGCCACACCCCCAGGTAGCGCATCTGGGGGAAGGTCATGGTGACCCCCCGGCTGCCCTCCCCGGCGGAGAGGGTAACTGTCCGGTCCATGTGCTTGAGGATGACGGCGTCACGGTCGAAGAGGTCGTGGCGCAGGGGCAGCACCCGGCTCTCCTCCAGGGGGTAGGGGGCCTCCTGGCCGCTGATCATGTACTGGTCGGACAGGAGCACCTGCCAGGGCTGGCAGGGCTGCCGGAAGGTGAGCCGGTAGTCTGTGAAGGCCCGGCCCTCCTCCAGGGGCACCCGGAAGCCGGGGTGGGCCCCCAGACCGAAATACATGGTCTTTCCGTCCCGATTCTCCACCCGGCAGGTCACCGCGAGGGAGGCCCCCTCCAGAGCGTAGGTGATGGCGAAGGAGAACGCAAAGGGGTAGACCGCCCTGGTCTCCGGGCTGTCCGCGACAGAGAGGGTGACGCGGTCCGCCGTCTTCTCCTCCGCCGCGAAGGCGAGGCGGTTGGCGAAGCCGTGGCGGCTCATCTCGTAGGACTGCCCATCGAGGGTGTAGCGGTCCCCGGTGAGGCGGCCCACGTAGGGGAACAGGTTGGGCGCACGGTTGCGCCAGTAGGCCGGGTCGCCGCTCCAGAGGTACTCCGTGCCGTCGGCGGCGGTGATGCGCATCAGCTGGGCCCCCAACTCGTCGACGGTGACGGACATGGCGCTGTTTTGGATGGTGTGAAGCATCGGGGTGGTCCTCCCTTGTGAATTTTCGGTCCTGTACTCCTCCTGGGTTGTTTTCTATAGGATATGATACTAAACTACAGCCGGGATTGCAAGGGGGCCGCCGGTTCTCCGCCGGTATTTTTTTGCACAGGCGGGATCCTGCGGAAGCCCCCGCGCCGGCGCCGGGGAAAATTAACGTCCCTCCGCCAAATTTCCCTTGACAAGCGCCAGCAGTTAGACTATACTAACTTCGACGGAAATTTCTGTACGCCTATGAAGCGGAAAGGATATAGCAGCCATGACAAAGCAATCAGGAAGCATGACGCTGGACCAGCTGCCGGTGGGGGGCAGCTGCGTAATCGAGCAGGTGGGCAACCAGCGGGGGGCGGTGAAGCGCCGGCTCGTCGACATGGGCCTCACCCCCGGCACCACGGTGGAGCTGATCAAAATGGCCCCCTTCGGGGACCCCATGGAGCTGCGCCTGCGGGGCTATGAGCTGAGCCTGCGCCGGGAGGATGCCGCCCAGATCCGCGTCAGCGCCTCCGCCGTGGGCGCGCCGCCCCAGGAGACCGTGTCCGAGAGCGCCTACCACCTGGGGGCCGCCTGTCACGGGGACTGCGCTGCCTGCGCCATGGGGTGCGCCAACCCCAGGGAGCTGGAGGCCATGCACCGGGCCCACCGTCACGAGCAGGAGCACCACCCCAGCACCTACGACCCCCGCTCCCACGACCAGCGCCCCTGGAAGGTGGCCCTGGTGGGAAACCCCAACTGCGGCAAGACCACCCTGTTCAATGCCCTCACCGGCTCCAACCAGTACGTGGGCAACTGGCCCGGCGTAACGGTGGAGAAGAAGGAGGGGGAGGCCCGCCTGGGGGACGTGCGCTTCACCGTGGTGGACCTGCCGGGCATCTACTCCCTCTCCCCCTACTCCATGGAGGAGCTGGTGGCCCGGAGGTTCATCATTGAGGAACAGCCCGACGCCATCATCGACATCGTGGACGCCACCAACCTGGAGCGGAACCTCTACCTCACCATGCAGCTGCTGGAGCTGGAGCGTCCGGTGGTGCTGGCGGTGAACTTCATGGACGAGGTGGAGAAAAACGGGGACGTCATCGACTGCGCCCGCCTCTCCGCCCGCCTGGGGGTCCCCGTGGTGCCCATATCCGCCAGGGACGGGATCAACATCGACCGCCTGGTCCAGGAGGCCCACCGCCAGATGCACACCGGTCTCACGGTGGAGCCCGACGACCTCTACGACGACTTCACCCACGCCATCCACCACCGGGTGGGGGACCTGATCCACGACCGGGCCTACGCCAAGGGCATCCCCGCCCACTGGGCGGCCATCAAGCTGCTGGGGGGCGACGAGGAGGTGGCCCGGGATCTGGAGCTGGACCGGGAGACCCTGGACCGGATCGACGCCATCGCCGCCGAGTACGAGGCCTCCAGCCCCCTGGGGGACCGGGAAACCCTGCTGGCGGACAGCCGCTACCGCTTTGTGGAGCGGGTGGTCCGCGCCTCCGTCAAGCGGGGGAACCACGGCGGGGCGCTCACGGTCACCGAGCGCATCGACGCGGTGGCCACCCACAGGATCTGGGCCATTCCCCTGTTTCTGGGGATGATGCTGGCGGTGTTCCTGCTGACCTTCAGCGGGCCGGGGGCGTGGCTCTCGGACGGCATCGCCTGGTTTGTGGAGGAGGTTTTGTGCCCCGGCGTGTCCGGCTGGCTGGCGGCGCTCCACGCCCCCGGCTGGCTCAGCGGCCTGCTGGTGGACGGGCTCATCACCGGCGTGGGCGGGGTGCTGACCTTCCTGCCCATGATCGCCCTGCTGTTTCTCTTCCTGTCCATGCTGGAGGACAGCGGCTACATGGCCCGGGCGGCCTTCGTTATGGACCGGACCCTGCGCCATTTCGGCCTCTCCGGCAAGGCCTTCATCCCCATGCTCATGGGCTTCGGGTGCACGGTGCCCGCCGTCATGGGGGCCCGGACCATGGAGAACGAGAAGGACCGGCGGATGACCATCCTGCTGGTGCCCTTCATGTCCTGCGGGGCGCGGCTGCCCATCTACGGTCTGATGACCGCCGCCTTTTTCCCCCGGTGGGGGGGCCTGATCGTGTTCGGGCTGTACCTGCTGGGGCCAGTGATGGCCATTCTCTCCGGGCTGATTCTCAAGCGGAGCGTCTTCCAGGGGGAGCCGGCCCCCTTCCTGCTGGAGCTGCCCCCCTACCGGATGCCCACTCTGAAAAACATCTGGCTCCACGTGTGGGAGCGGGTCCGGGACTTTCTCACTCGGGCGGGGACCATCATCGCCGCCATGAGCGTGGTGGTGTGGTTCCTCCAGAGCTTCGGCGCCGATCTGCGCATGGTGGAGGACACCTCCGACAGCATTCTGGCCCTGGTGGGAGGCCTCTTGGCCCCGGTGTTCGCCCCCATGGGCTTCGGCGTCTGGCAGGCGGCGGTGGCCCTGCTGACGGGCCTCATCGCCAAGGAGGCGGTGGTCAGCTCCATGAGCCTCTTCTACGGCTTCTCCCTCACCGACTACGCGGCGGCGGGGGCGGCCATGGCGGCCACCTTCTCCCCGGCGGCGGCCGTCGCCTTTCTGGTCTTCTGCGCCCTGTATACCCCCTGCGTGGCGGCCATCGCCACCATTCGCCGGGAGATGAACAGCCTCAGCTGGACAGCCCTGGCCCTCGTCTGGCAGCTGGGGACGGCCTGGCTGGCCTCCTTCGCCGTCTACCAGCTGGCGCAGCTGCTGCTGTAGCGGCCGGCGGGAAAAACAAAAGGCAATTTCCTGAAAATATGGTTTGCATTTTTTCCGCGTTTCTGGTAGGATAGAGGGGAACCATTCCAACAACAGGAGGCTGTCCTTATATGAAGAAGCTGGTAGTCAGCAAGACCGATCCCTGCAAGGCGTGTCTCAGCTGCGTCCGGGCCTGCTCCGAGGCGTTTTATAAGACCTTTGACCCGGACCTGAGCTGCATCCGCATCGTGGCCAAGCCCGACGGCGAGCCCAAGGTGCAAAACTGCATCATGTGCGGCAAGTGCGCCCGCACCTGCCCCGAGGGGGCCATCACCCAGAACGCCAAGGGCGTGTACATGATCGACAAGAGCAAGTGCGTGGGCTGCGGCGAGTGCGTCAAGGCCTGCCCCATGCAGGTGATGGCGATGCCCGCCGCGGAGGGCGCGAAGCCCAGCAAGTGCATCGCCTGCGGCATCTGCGCCAAAGCGTGCCCCATGGGGATCCTCTCCGTGGAGGAGAAGTAGGGTACATAGCGGCCGGAGGAAATCCGGCCGCTTCCTTTGCGCCCCGGAGGGGCGCGGCGCTCCCAGTATACAGGAAGGAGAGACCCGTCTATGAAATCATTTTTAATCGTCGGCCTGGGGTCCTTCGGCCACCACCTCTGCCGGGCCCTGGCGGAACAGAAGTGCGAGATTATGGCGGTGGACCGGGACGGGGAGAATCTGGAGGACATCCTCTCCCTGGTGGTCAGCGCCAAGGTGGGGGACTGCACCCACGAGGAGGTGCTCCGCTCCTTCGACGTGGGCAGCTTTGACGCCTGCTTCGTCTGCCTGGGGGACAACAACGTCCTCGACAGCCTCCAGATCACCAGTCTGCTCAAGGAGCTGGGGGCCAGGAAGGTCTTCAGCAAGGCCGACGACGACGTCCAGGCCAAGTTCCTCCTGCGCAACGGGGCCGACGAGATCATCTACCCCGAGCTGGAGGTGGCCTCCAACATCGCCGTCAGCGAGAGCTCCGACTCCATTTTCGACTGCATCCGCCTCACCGCCGACTACTCCATCTACGAGCTGGCCCCCATGAAGCGCTGGCTGGGCAGGAGCCTGAAGGAGCTGAATTTCCGGGTGAAGTACAATCTCACCGTCATCGCCGCCATGCGCGACGGCGTGGTGCGCCCCAACCTGAGCCCCGACTACCTCTTCAAGGAGGAGGAGCACCTGCTGGTGCTGGGCCGCATTGAGGACATCCGCCGGGTGGTCCGCTGACGGAGGGGGCCCATGGAGACAAAGAAGTGGGAGGCCATGCTCACCGCGGTGGAGCTGGGCAGCTTCACCCGGGCGGCGGCCCGGCTGGGGGTGACCCAGTCGGGGCTGACCCACATGATGAAGGCCCTGGAGCGGGAGACCGGCCTGTCCCTGCTGCTGCGGGACCGGTACGGGGTGCGCCCCACCGCTGCCGGGGAGCAGCTGCTGCCCGCCGTCCGGGACCTGCTCCAGGCCGCCGGCCGGCTGGAGGGGCAGATCGCCGCCCAGAGCGGCCAGCGGCGGGAGAACATCCGGGTGGCGGCCTACTCCAGCATCTGCATGCACTGGCTGCCCACCATCGTCCAGCAGTTCCGCTGGGCCTGGCCCGACGTATCCGTGGACATCCGCATGGGCAGCGTGGCGGAGATTTTCCGCTGGCTCCAGGAGGGGAAGGTGGATCTGAGCTTCGCCAGCCGCCAGGACCAGGGCCGCTACGACTGGGTCCCCCTGTGGGACGATCCCCTGCTGGCCATCCTGCCCCCGGACTGGCCCCTGGGCGGGGCGGAGCGCTTCCCCGTGTCCGCCTTCTCCGGCCGGGAGTTCCTGATGCCCTCCCTGGGCTTCGACCTGGACATTCTGGAGGTGTTTGAGACCCAGAACGTCCGGCCGGACATCCGCAGCAACACCGCAGTGGAGGACGCGGCCATCCTCTCCATGGTGGAGCACGGCCTGGGGGTGAGCGTCCTCTCCCAGCTGGTGCTCCAGGGGCGGCGGGACAACGTGCTGGCCCTGCCTCTGGACCCGCCGGCCTGCCGCCGCATCGGCATCGCGGTCCCCTCCCTGGAGGAGGCTCCCGGCCACGTCCGCCGGTTCATCGAGTACTCCCAGCGCATCGTGGGCGCCCTCCACGGCGCGCCGAATTCCTCCCCACAGCAGTAAAACCGGCCCGGGAGCGCTCCCGGGCCGGTTTTTTCCTTTTTATTTCGTTCCGAAAATCCGGTCCCCCGCGTCCCCCAGGCCGGGGACGATGTAGCCCTGCTCGTTGAGGCACTTGTCCACCGCGCCGCAGTAGATGTCCACATCCGGGTGCTCGCTCTGGATGCGCTCGATGCCCTCCGGCGCGGCCAGCAGCACCATCAGCTTGATGTTGACGCAGCCGTACTGCTTCATAAAGCCGATGGCGGCGGCGGCGGAGCCGCCGGTGGCCAGCATGGGGTCTACAATCAGCACGTCCCGCTCAGCGATGTCCTTGGGCATCTTGCAGAAGTACTGCACCGGGTCCAGGGTCTCCTCGTCCCGGTACAGGCCGATGTGGCCCACCCGTGCGGCGGGCACCATCCGCAGCACGCCGTCCACCAGCCCCAGCCCCGCCCGGAGGATGGGCACCACGGCAAATTTCTTCCCCCGGAGGGTGGGGGCCATGGTGGCGCAGATCGGCGTCTCCACCGCCCGCTCCGTCAGCGGCAGATCCCGCGTGGCCTCGTAGGTCAGCAGCATCCCGATCTCCGATACCAGCTCCCGGAAATCCTTGGTGGAGGTGTTCTTGTCCCGCAGGATCGTGAGCTTGTGTGCCACCAGCGGGTGGCCGACGACATGGACCTTGTCAGTAAACATGGTGAATCTCCCTTCCTTCATAACATGTGGCGGTATTCTTCGCCGCCGGCCCCACAGAGTCGAACCCCGCCGGGACGGCGGATGGGGCCGGACCAGCCCCCCTCACCCCTCGCGCCGGACGGCGGCGCAGCGCTCCAGCCGCTCCCTCTCCGCCTGGCTGAGCCGCAGATATACGGGGACGACCTCCTGCGCGCCGACCGCGCCGCCGGGCCACCGCCGGGCGGCGGCCATCGCCACCCCCACGGCGCTCTGCCAGCGCAGATGGGGCGGCGCCAGGCGGCAGGGGAGGCCCCGCGCCGCGAGGAAGTCAAAGCAGATCTGCGCGCCGTCGCCCACAATGGTGAGGGACTCCCCCAGCTCCGCCAGATCGGCGGCGGCCTCCTCCAGGGAGACGGCCCGGTCCGGCCGCAGCCGCTCCAGAGCGCCGCCCCGGGCGCGGAAGACGGCGTTGTAAATCTGCTGCCGCCGGGCGTCCATGGCACACACCGTCACCCCCTCCAGGTGGGCCAGGGGCCAGGCCATGGCCTCCAGGGTGGAGACGGGGACGCAGGGCTTCTCCGCGCCCCAGGCCAGCCCCTTGGCGGAGGCAACGCCGATGCGCAGCCCGGTGAAGGACCCCGGACCGGCGGCTACGGCAATCCCGTCCACGTCCCGGAGGGCGCAGCCGCTGTTTCGCAGCATGTCCTCCACCATGGGCAGCAGGGTGCGGCTGTGGGTCAGGCCGGCAGACTGCCAGGCGGAGGCCAGCACCTGCCCGTCCTCAAACACCGCGCAGGAGGCTGCCTTGGCGGAGCTCTCCAGTGCCAGCAGCTTCATGGTCCCTCCCTCCCCTCAATGGTGATCCGCCGCCAGTCCTCGTGCTCCCGGCAGCGGCCAATGGTCACCCGCACCGCCTCCGGCGGCAGGGCGGCGGCGACCCGCTCGCTCCACTCTACGGCGCACACGCCCCCCCGGTCCAGGTAGTCCTCCCAGCCGATGTCGAAGAGGTCCTCCTCCCCGCCCAGGCGGTACATGTCGAAGTGGAACAGGGGCACGGGCCCCTCGTACTCGTTGACGATGGTAAAGGTGGGGCTGGTGACCCGACCCGCATACCCCAGCCCCCGGGCCAGCCCCCGGGTGAAGGCGGTCTTCCCCGCCCCCAGGTCCCCCAGGTAGGCCACCACGTCCCCCGGACGCAGCCGGGCGGCCAGGGCGGCCCCCAGCGCCTCGGTCTCTCTTTCGTTGTGGGACAGGTACTCCATGGCAAACCTCGCTTGTCCGGCTGGGTAGGATGCTTTCAATCCTGTAGTATACCATAGAAGCGGCCGGTATAAAAGGGGGGAGTGGGAAATTTTCTCGAAAAAACGCGCCCGCCGGGGGAGCTCCATGCTCCTCCGGCAGGCGTGGGTCCTTATGACGGGCGGATGCGCCGCAGCTGCCCGGCGTGCTCCTCGGACAGCTGGTGGCTCACCGCCATCCTGCGGATGATCCGCTTCACGGTAATCTCCAGCTCCGTGCCCTCCCGGTAGTCGGCGGGGTAGATAAAGTCCACCCGCCTCTGCCGCAGCAGCCGCTCCACCCCCTCCCGGTTGACGGCCTGGTAGACGGCGATGGCCTGGCCGCCGTAGGCCCGCATCATCTTCATGCAGGGCACGTCGCTGAGCCCGTCCCCCAGGTAGATCATGTTGGTGAAGGGCACCCGCTTGCTGTCGTCGGGCATGGAGTCGTTGAGGGTCCGGTCGTCGGCCACGTCCAGCACCCCCTTGTTGATCCGGTAGACGAACTGGGTCTTGGCGGTGAAGTTCACCGCCAGCTTGGGCCAGACCGGCCGCCCCTCCCCGTCGTAGTAGAACTCGCTTGCATAGATCTCCTTGAAGGCCCCGGCAATGGCGCTGCCGTCGATGATCTCCCGGAGGCCGGAGGAGATCACATAGTGCTCCACCTCCACCCCCAGCAGCGCCCCGTAGCGGTTGAGGCGGTCAAACCAGTCTGTCACGCCGGGGAAGAAGGAGATACTCCGCCCGCAGCGGTTCAGGCTCTGCCGGGTCAGGGGAACCCCCAGCTCCCGGCTCTTGCGGATCATGGTGTACATGTAGGCCAGAATCCCGTCCATGTGCTCCCGCCGGCCGAAGGCGTTGGCCTCCGCCCAGAAGTCCCCCGGGGCCATGCCCAGACTGGGGATGAAGGCGTAGTTCTGCATGTCCTGGGTGCACAGGGTCCGGTCAAAGTCGTAGAGCAGCGCCACAATTGTCCGGTCCATCCCGTCTCCTCTCCCGGCCGCTATCCCCGGTTGTAGTTGCGGCCGAACTGCAAATCGTCCAGATTGATGACCCTGGTGGCCTCCAGGTCCTCCCCGACGGACTCGCTGCCGCTGTCGGCGAAGGGGTCCTCCTCCGGCGCGGCCTCCTGGGCGGCGGCGGCAAAGGCGCTGAGCACGCTGTGCACATCCTGTCCCGCCGTGCCCAGGTCCTCCTCGGGCGGAGCCGCCTCGTCCTCCGGCGGGATCTCCTCCTGGTACGCCTCCCGGAACTCCGGCTCCGCTGCGGCCGTCTCCACAGCGGGGATGGGGGGCGGCGGGGGCGCCACGGGCTCCGGGGGCAGCTCCGGCAGCAGCTCCAGGGCCGCCAGCTGCTCCTGGCAGACCTCGGTCACATCCTTGATGAACTTGCGCAGCGTCTCCTGTCCGGCGGACAGCCGCATGCGCTCCAGGCCCAGCTCCCGGTCCACCTGGGCCCGGACCTCCTCCAGCCGGCGCTCCTCGCCGGCCACCTCCTGCTCCAGCTCCGCTAAGCGGGCCTTGGCCTCCCGGGAGGCCTCCTCGATCATATGGTCTCTGCGCTGCTCGGCCTCGGCCACGATGGCCGTGGCCGACTTCTGGGCGGCCAGCAGGGTGGAGCAGATGGTGCCCTCCGATTCCCGGTACTTGTTCACCTCGTCCACCGTCTTCTTCAGCTTCCCCTTCAGCGCGGCGTTCTCCTTGAACAGGGCGGAGTAATCCTCTGTCAGCTTATCCAGAAAGTCGTCCACGCTGGCCATGTTGTAGCCGCCCATTACCGACTTGGCGAACGTGCAGTTCGCCACCTCCTGCGGGGTCATCATTGCGCAATTCCCTCCCTATTCTCATTTGTCAAAGGTCAGGGCCTGTCTCTCACGTAAAGGTCAAAAATACAGCCCGTTGTTCTCCAGCTCGTCGATCAGATCCCCCTGGATGTCCACGGAGTAGGGGGTGATGATGTAGGTATTGGCGGCCACCTTCTTGATCTTGCCCTCCCCGGCGTAGGCCACGCCAGAGAGGAAGTCGATCAGCCGCCGCGCGATGTCCTTGTGGGTAGATTCCAGATTGACCACCACCGTGCGCTTCTCCTTGAGGTGGTCGGCGATCTCGCTGGCGGCCTCGAACCGCTCCGGCTTGACCAGCACCACCTTCAGCTGGGTGGTGGCGTGGATGTTCACCACCTTGCCCCGCCGGCTGTCCACCACGCCCCGCTCCGAGCTTCTGGGCCGCTCGTCCAGGAAAGGGGAATCCTGTTCGTCGAACAGCTCATCGTAATCGTCGTCCTCGTCGCTGAGGGGGTTGATCATTCTCTTAATATTGTCCAGCAAGCTCATGTGGAAACCTCCATTTTCATTGGTACTGCCGGTGACCGAAAATCGCGGAGCCCACCCGAACCATGGTTGCCCCGGCGGCAATGGCATCCTCAAAATCGTCGCTCATACCCATCGACAGATATTTAAAGCCATTATCATACAAATCTCGGCTTATGTCAACATAAAACCGGGAAACTTTTGTAAAATAGGGTAAATTCCCGTGGGGCTCCCGCTCCGCCGGGGGGATGGTCATCAGCCCCATGACCCGAACCGAGGCAAAGGTCCGGGCCCGCTCCGCCGCGCCGTACAGCGCCTCCGGGGCAAAACCGCTCTTGCTCTGCTCCCCGCCGATGTTCACCTCCAGCAGCACCTCCTGGACGATCCCCCGCTTCTCCGCCTGCCGGTCGATCTCCTCCAGCAGCTCCAGGGAGCCCGCTGAGTGGATCAGGCTCACACGGCCTACCACCTGGCGCACCTTGTTGCGCTGGAGATGGCCGATGAAATGCAGGGGCGCGCCCTCGTAAGCGCCCTCCGCCAGCTTGGCCGTCATCTCCTGCACCCGGTTCTCCCCCAGGGCGTCGATGCCGGCGCCGATGGCCGCCCGGCAGGCCGCCGCGTCGTTCATCTTGCTGGCGCCCACCAGCAGAATCTCCCCGGGGTCCCGCCCCGCCCGCGCCGCCGCCGCGTCCATGCGGGCGCGGATGGCCTGGATATTTGCCGCAATGCTCATCATCTGATCACCTTTCCATCATAAAGATCCGCCGCCGCGGTTATCACCTGGTCCCCCGCCCGCAGGCGGCGTCCCTCCCTGGATCGGGCGGGGAAGGCCGACAGCCCCTCCTCGTCCGGCGTCACCAGAATGTACTCGTCCTCCTGCCACAGCACCGTCACCGGCTTGAGCCGGGCCGTATTGCCCCACAGGCAGTAGACGCAGGTCATGGTCTGCGTGCGGGGGTTCCCGCTGCCGTCCAGCACCGGATTGCCCTCGTCGTCGGTAACCGGCTGGGTGTCCACCCGCACGGAGCTGCGGGGCACCCGGACGCCGGCGTGGCTGTCGAAGATGATCTGGGCGTTCTGCTGGCGCAGCAGGGTGATGAGCCCCAGATTCCGCTCCGAGGAGAACACCACTACCCGCCGTCCGCCGTCCTCGGCGCTGATGGCGGCCACCCGCATCTCCGCATCCCGGTCCAGCCCGCTCTGGAAGCGGATGGTGACCGTGTCCCCCCGCTGCATCCGGCCCACGTCCTCCGAGCGCATCAGCGTCAGAAAGTACCACTCCAATCCGTAGACCATCCGGCCCACCCCGGCGGCCCCCTCCTCCGGGGAGAGGGTGCGGTAATCGGCGGGGGTCATCCCCAGGACGGCCTCCGGAGTCAGCACGCTCTCGTATCCGTCCACCAGGCTGGAGAAGAGCCCCGCCCTGGGGGCGGTCACCCGGGCGGTGCCCGGGTCGGCGGCGGCGGACAGGGCGCTGATCTGCTCCTGCAGGCTGGCAACGGAGGCCTCCAGGGCCCCCGTCCCGGAGTAGGCGTAGGTCCGCTTGAGTACGGCAGAGCGCAGGGCGGAGGCGGTCTCCTCCGGGGCGGCGCCGCCCCGGGACAGCCCCTGCCGGAACTTGATGAGGGCACCTGTGATCTCGTCGTCCAGCCGGGCGGAGGTCTGGTTCCCCGCCGCCAGGGTGCGGGCGTAGAGCAGCTGCTGGAGCTGCTCCTCCAGGGAGCGCAGGGTGTTGGCCTCCTCCAGGGCCTGGACGCTCTGGTAGATCAGGGCCACGGTTCCCCGGGCGCCGACCCGCTCGCCCTCCCTTCTGGCGGAGTAGACCAGCTCCCCGCCGCCGGCGAGGACCTCCTCCGACCGGGCCACGTAGCCGGACACCGTCACCGCCTCCTCGCCGGTGTAGGCGTAGGCCACGGTGGTGGTGTAGGGGTCGGTAAAATAGGCGGCCAGGTTGACGCCGAAGTAGATCAGGACGGTGAGAAAGATGGCGGCCAGCATCAGTTTTGTGGCAAGGGTGCTGTTTTTCATGATGTAGTTTCTCCTTGGCGGCCAGCGGGCCGGACGGACGCCGGGAGACCAGCTAGAGGGTCTCCTCCCACTCCGTCAGGTCCACGCTCTTGGCGGGGCTGACGGTGGAGATGGCGTGCTTGTAGATCAGGTTCTGTTTGCCCTCTGCGGTGAGGACGACGGTAAAGGCGTCAAAGCCGGTGATGGTCCCCCGCATCTGGAATCCGTTGACCAGGAACACGGTGACCGGGGTTTCGCCCCGCCGAGCGGATGCCAGGAAGGCGTCCTGGAGCTGTGGTGTTTTTGCCATGGTGTCTACCTCTCTTTATGGTTGATTCGGACGGGCAGACCCGATGGCTTGTCCCGCCCCAGGGCTATTGTAGCCCCTGGGCGGTGATGATTTCTGTCGCAATTTGGAGAGCCCAGGCAAAATTCCTCTCTTTTTCCCAATAGATCCAGTGGATGGCCGGATTCCGCCGCAGCCAGGTCAGCTGCCGCTTGGCGTACTGCCGGGAGCGCAGCTTGATCTCCTCCACCGCCGCCTCCAGGCTTGTCCTCCCCTCCAGGGCGGGCAGCAGCTCCTTGTACCCGATGGCCTGGAGGGCGGTGGCGTCCCCCGGCGCCGCAGCCGCCAGGGCCCGGACCTCCTCCGGGAGCCCGGCGGCCATCATCGCGTCCACCCGCCGGTCGATGAGCGCCCGCATGTCCTCCCTGTCCCGGAAGGCCAGCCCGATATAGAGGGGGTCGTACTTCCCCGGCATCTCCCGGCTCTCCCGGTTGTGCCGGGAGATGGTCTGTCCCGTCTCCCGGTACACCTCCAGCGCCCGGAGGATCCGCTTCACGTCCGCCGGATGGAGCCGCCCGGCGCTCTCCGGGTCCACCCGCGCCAGCTCCTCCAGCAGGGGCTCCATACCCCGTTCCTCAAGCTCCCGTTCCAGCGCCCGCCGGACCGCCCCGCCGCTGCTGCCGGGGGCGAAGGCCCGCCCGGCCACAATGGCGTCCAGGTACAGTCCCGTGCCGCCGGCCAATACAGGGAGTTTATTTCTTTTCAAAATATCCTGTATACAATCATCCGCCGCCTGTACAAACCGGGCCGCGGACCACTGCTCCCCCGGATCCGCCACCCCCACCATATGGTGGGGCACGCCATCCATCTCTGCCTCCGACGGCGCGGCGGTGCCGATGGCCATCCCCCGATAGATCTGCATGGAGTCCACGCCCACCACCTCGCCGGAGAATTTTTTTGCCAGCAGGATGCCGAGGGTGGTTTTTCCGCAGGCGGTGGGGCCGACGACACAGAGGATTTTGGGTTGACCCATAGGGGGCTCCTTTCTTCGCCGCCTCCGGCGGCGAGGGGTGGATTCTTCTATACGGAAGCTTGTGGGGGCTGCGCGCCCCCACGCCCTGCGGTTACTTTTTGTGCAAACAAAAAGTAACCAAAAAATTGCCAAAACCGGAGGTTTTGGATTCCTATTTTTTGATTTGTTTTGCGCTTGAGGCTGGGTCTGGGGTGTCTAAATTGGTGCTGGCCGCTTACTTGGACTTCTGCGTCTGTTTGGGAGTGTTCTTACGGTGGTGCCAATACCTGGAGGAACAGACTGCACAGCCTCTCTGACATGCGCCGCAGGAAGAAGTACGGGCTCCTTTTTGAAGGTTTACGCGAATCTTTCAATCGTGCGTCCCCCCCATTGATGGCTCTACCCCTTTAAAAGGCCGGCAGGCGGAGTTCTTCAAGTACCAAGCCCCTAGATCAGAACCCCGAAGGATTTTCTAATTCACGTGGCACCCAATCCACCAAAGATTCCACCCATTGTCCGCAAGTCCCCCGCCGAGGCGGTCCGCCCTCCGGGCGGCCCCGAGAGGGAGGTCTGGAACCTTCGGTTCCAGCGACTTTTTGGTTACTTTTTGTTCGCACAAAAAGTAACTGGGCGGCCTGTGGCCGCCGGGCCGGTCGTTCGGCCAAAGGCCGAATGACGGCACCGGGGGCGTAGGGCCGCGCAGGCCCCACAAGTGGTAGGGCTGCAACCCAGCCCCCCCTCGCGCCTGGAGGGCGCGCCGCACCTACGCCCTCTTGAACATCTTCTCGATCTCGTATTTACTTACCCTCACCTTTACCGGCCGCCCGTGAGGGCAAAACTGCACCTCTCCGCTCTGCACCCTGTCCACCAGCGCCTGGAGCTCTGCGGGGTCACTCTTCCAGCCCCCCTTGATGGAGGCCTTGCACGCCATGGTGTGAAGCATGGCGTCCCGGGCGGCGGAGGGGTCGGCGCTGCCGGCGGTCAAAAGGCGGTCCGCCAGCTCCTCCAGGGTCTCCCGGATCATGCCCGCCTCCAGGTCCGCCGGGGCGGCCCGGACCACCAGGCTCCCCGCCCCGAAGTCCTCCGCCTCAAAACCGAACTCCTCCAGCAGCGGCAGGTTGTCCAGCAGCACCTCGTACTGCTCCTGGGCCAGGTCCACCGCCGCACTGGAGAGCAGCTGCTGGCGCATGATGGGCTCGGTTCCCGCCTTCATCCGGTCGAAGTTGATCCGCTCGTGGGCGGCGTGCTTGTCGATGAGCCACACGCTCTCCCCGTCCTCGGCGATGATATACGTGTTGAGCACCTCCCCCGCCAGCCGCCAGGGCGCGGGAGCGGCGGTGAGCGTCTGCTGAACCGGCTCCTCCGGCTCCGGGCCGGACGGCGGGGGCGGGACCGGCAAAGGCGTCTCCTGCGCCGCCTCCCGGACCTGGGTGACGGCGTAGCCCACCACCGCCGTCCTGGGGCCCTCCGGCGGAGTGCTCTCCCGGCGGGGCGGCCGGGGGCCCGCGCCGTCCCGGAAGGTCAGCCGCCCCCTCAGCTCCGTGCCGGTGATCTGGCCGCCGCCTGCCGGCCGCGCCTCGCGCTCCCGGAAGGTCTTGGCGTCCATGGTCTGGTAGAAGTCCTTTTGGGGTGCCGGTGCGGGCGCCGGGCTTCCGGGCGCGGGGGGCGGGGGCGCCGGTGCGGCAGCCCGGTCCAGAGCATCCGCCACCGTGTGGTGGACGGCGGAGAACACGGCCCGTTCGGCGGCGAACTTCACCACGGTCTTGGCGGGGTGGACGTTCACGTCCACCTGCTGGGGGGGCAGGTTGATGTGGAGCACACAGCCGGGGAACTTTCCCTTCATCTGCCGGTTGGCGTAGGCCTCCTCCAGCGCGGCGGTGAGCAGGGCGGACTTGATCATCCGCCCGCAGCAGAAGAAGGTCTGCATGGCCCTTGAGCCCCGGCCCGACAGGGGCTCGGTGACAAAGCCCTCCACGCGGACGCCCTCGCCGCCGCCCTCCACGGGCACCAGCCCCAGGGCAAAGTCCCGGCCTCTGGCGGCGTAGACGGCGGAGAGGAGCCGGCCGTCCCCCGGCGTGTGGAGCTCCTCCTTGCCGTCCCGGACGTACTGGATGGACACCTCCGGCCGGCTCAGGGCGATCTGAGCGATCATGCCGCCCACGGCGGCGGCCTCGGCGCTGTCGCTCTTCATAAACTTCAGCCGGGCGGGGGTGTTGTAGAAGAGGTCTCGTACCACCAGGGTGGTGCCCTCCGGGCACCCGGCGGCCTCCACCGGTCCGGGTACGCCCCCCTCCAGGGACAGGGATGCCCCCAGCTCACAGCCGGCCTGCCGGGTGAACACGTCCATCCGGCTGACGGCGGAGATCGCCGCCAGGGCCTCCCCCCGGAAGCCCAGGGTTCCGATGGCGGCCAGGTCCTCCGGCCGCCGGAGCTTGCTGGTGGCGTGGCGCAGGAAGGCGGTGGGCAGCTCCTCGGGGGCGATGCCGCAGCCGTTGTCGGTAACCCGGATGAGGGCCATACCGCCGTTTTGGATTTCCACCACCACCGCCGACGCCCCGGCGTCGATGGCGTTTTCGATGAGCTCCTTGACCACGCTGGCGGGGCGCTCTACCACCTCGCCGGCGGCGATGAGGTCGGCCAGATGGGGGGGGAGCTGTTGGATATGGGGCATAGGGGCCTCCTTCTTCGCCGCCCGACCGGCGGCGATGGGTTGATTTTTCGCAAATCGGCTTGTGGGGGCTGCGCGCCCCCACGCCCGGCGGTTACTTTTTGTTCGAACAAAAAGTAACCAAAAAGTCGCTGGACCAAGGTCCAGACCCCTTGATGACGGGGGTGATGATTTTTTGCGTCCAAGGCCCAGACTGATTTGTCTGAATCAATACCGTCCGCTTACAGGACTTCTGCGTCTATTTTAGAGTGTCCTAAAGGCAGTCTGCGGTTGGATGGAGCAAAAATTTTTTTAGCGGTTGTCCTCAATTGTGCAACTCTCCCCTTGTTCCACCCTCATGTTGTGGGAGCACCACCACCGAGGTAGTCAGGTCCTGAAGGAAGTGCGACTAGGCCCGGTACCAGGCCGCGTGCGGCAGGGTCAAGAAGACCGCACAGAGCGAACCTTGACAATTGAATCATAGAAAATACAATAGCAGACCCCACCCCGCAGGGTGCGCCGGGGCCGTCGCGCCCTACGAGGCGAATCTCCAATAGAAGTCCCCCGTAGATGGCTCTACCCCTTTGAAAGGGCGGCAGGTATGCAGCGGCCTGCGGCCGCTAGCAACCCTAAGGCGGACTTTGCCCGCCCCACGGGCGGAGTTGGTTAAGCGCCAAGCCACTAGATCAGATGCCCCGAGGGCGCGGGTCTGGAAGCCCCGCAAGTCAAAGAGCTGCACCGCCGCCCCCTCAGGGACCGTCATGCGCCTCCGCGCCCTTGCCCCCATACCTCCCCACAATGTAAACGTGCGCTCCGGCGAAGATCCCCGCAAACACCGCCAGCAGCCAGTGCCGCAACAAAACCCCGTGGAGCAGAAACACCCCGCAGGGCAAAACCGCCAGGGCCAGCTCCAGCCTCCGGCCAGGGCGCAGGGCGTAGAAAACCCAGCAGGCATAGTACGCCAGCAGCAGCGCCGCTATGCCGGCGGCCCAGATAAGGAAGGCCTCCGGCGAGCAGAAGCCGAACGCCCCGCCGGGCACGCCCAGGGGGACCACCATACAGATCATGCACCCGAAGCGGCCGATCTGCTCCAGAAGATTGACAGCCCGGCTGCCGCTGGAGATGCCGCCGCCTCTGTGCCGCAGGGCGTAAATGAGGTTGGGGATCAGGAGCAGGACGACAATCCCCGCACAAAATACGTGGAATATGCTGAAGAACATAGGCAAATCCCTTCCGCAAAACTACATTGCGCTCCACACCGCCAGCGCATTCACCATCCCATGGAGCAGCACGCTGCCCCACAGATTCTCAGACCGCTCATAGACCCACGCCATCACCAGCCCCGGCGCCACGTACTGGAGCATCACCGGCAGATAGGCCAAATTGTGCTGTAAAACCACAAACTGCCAGACATGCATGCCCGCAAACAGGAGGCTGGAGGCCAGATAGGCCGCCGCCCGGCTGTACTCCCGCAGGTTCCCGAACACATACCCCCGGAACAGGGCCTCCTCCACCACGGGGGCCAGAAACACCACAATGAGAATCGTCGTGCGGGGTGCGCCGCCCATCCTGGCCAGAATGGCCTGGTCGTTCAGGTTCACCTGCCCACCGGCCGCCATGCGCAGTATCCGCCAGCTCAGCTCGTTGAGCCCGTAGAAGGCCACCAGTCCCAGCCCCACGTTCCCCAAAGTCCGCCAGGCGTGGTCAAAAAACGCCCTGGTGGTCCGGCCGAAGTAGCCCCAGAGGGCCGCCGCGGTCAGCGCGAAGAGGATGTAGTAGTAAGCCGCATCCCGCACGTCCTCCCCCAGAGAGAGGGCGAACAGACGCTCGATCCCGTCAAACAGGGGCTCCGCCGTCAGGGGCAGCACCACCAGATACAGCGCCAGCGCCGCGCCCCCCAGGATGATCTCCGTCCGCGTCATGTCCGTGCCGGTTCTTCTTCTCGCCATGGCCGGTCCCTCCTTATCGTTTTACGCCGTATTATGACAGCTTCTGCTTGAGCTCGTAGAGCAGCCCCATGGCCTCGATGGGGGTCAGGGTGTCCGGCTGTGTGCGGCGGAGGCGGTCGATGACCTCCGCCTCCCCCAGCGCCTCCAGGCTCACCTGCTCGCTCTTGGGGGCGGCCAGCAGGGGCGGCGTCCGCCCGGACTGATGCTCCAGGTCCTTCAGGATGGTCCGGGCCTTTTTCACCACCGTCTCCGGAAGGCCCGCCAGCTTGGCCACCTCGATGCCGTAGCTGCGGTCCGCCCCGCCGGGGACGATCTTGCGCAGGAAGACCAGGTCGTCCCCCCGGCTCTTGATGGCGATGCTGTAGTTTTTCACCCCGCTCAGGGTGTTCTCCAGCTCCGTGAGCTCGTGGTAGTGGGTGGCAAAGAGAGTCTTGGCCCCCAGCCTGCGGCTGCAGTGCTCCAGCACCGCCTGGGCGATGCTCATGCCGTCGAAGGTGCTGGTGCCCCGGCCGATCTCGTCCAGAATCAGCAGGCTCCGGCCGGTGGCATGCTTGAGGATGTCCGCCACCTCGGTCATCTCCACCATAAAGGTGGACTGCCCCGCGCTGAGGTCGTCGCTGGCCCCGATGCGGGTGAAGATGCGGTCCACCACGCCGATGCGGGCGGCCCTGGCGGGCACAAAGGAGCCGATCTGGGCCATGAGGGTGATGAGGGCCACCTGGCGCATATAGGTGGACTTGCCCGCCATGTTGGGCCCGGTGATGATGGCCACCCGGTTCTCCCGCTCCCCCATGTAGGTGTCGTTGGGGACGAAGAGGCTGTCTTTGAGCACCCGCTCCACCACCGGGTGGCGGCCCTCGTGAATCTCGATCACGCCGCTCTCGTCCACCTCGGGCCGGCAGTAGCGGCCGCGCACCGCCGCCGCCGCCAGGGAGCACAGGGCGTCCAGCGCCGCCACCGCCGCCGCCGCGGCCTGGACCCGGCCCATCTGGGCCCCCACCTGCCCCCTCAGCTCCTGGAAGAGGTCATACTCCAGGCCCGTGGCCCGGTCGCTGGCGGTGAGGACGGTGTTCTCCAGCTCCTTGAGCTCCTGGGTGATGTAGCGCTCGCAGTTGGCCAGGGTCTGCTTGCGGATGTAGGTCTCCGGCACCTGGCTGTAGTAGGACTTGCTGACCTCGATATAGTACCCGAACACCTTGTTATAGCCCACCTTCAGGCTTTTGATGCCGGTTTTTTCCTTCTCCCTGGCCTCCACCTCGGCGATGACGTTCTTCCCCCCGCTGAGGATGCCCCGCAGCCGGTCCACCTCCCCGTCGTAGCCCGGCCGGATGAAGCCCCCCTCCCGCACGGAGAAGGGCGGCTCGTCCACAATGGCCCGGCACAGCAGCTCGTACACATCCTCCAGGGTGTCCAGCCCCTCCGCCAGCTCCCGCAGCAGGGGGGCGGTCAGGGGAGCCAGCTGGGCGCGCAGGCCGGGCAGGCGCTCCAGGGAGGCCCGGAGGCTGGCCATGTCCCGGCCCCCGGCGCTGCCGTAGACCACCCGGCCGATGAGGCGCTCCATGTCGTTGATGCCCGCCAGGACCGCCGTCAGCTCCTCCCGGGCCACGGCGTCCCGCACCAGCTCCTCCACGGCCCCCAGCCGCCGCCGGATGGCGGCCACGCTCAGAAGGGGCCGCTCCAGCCAGGAGCGCAGCAGCCGGGCGCCCATGGCGGTCCTGGTCCGGTCCAGTACCCACAGGAGGCTCCCCCGCTTCTCCTTGCCCCGCAGGGTGGCGGTGAGCTCCAGATTCCGGCGGGCGTTCAGATCCAGCTCCATAAACCGGCCCTGCTCGTAGTACTCCAGGTCCTTGATGTAGCTCAGATCCGTCCTCTGGGTCTCGTACAGGTACCCCAAAAGCCCCCCCAGGGCCAGCAGGGCGGCGGGGCGGGGGACCTGCCCGGCGGCCTCCCGGCCGTACTGGCGCTCCACCTGCCGGGTGCAGGCCTCCAGCTTAAAGCAGGCGGCGGGGCGCGCCTCGGCCCGGCAGCGGAACTTCTCTCCCAGCAGGTCCCGCAGGGCCCCCTCCGCCGCCGCTCCGGGGCTCAGCACCGCCTCGGCGGGGGAGAAGCGGCCCAGCTCGTTGACCACGTGCTCCAGCCGCTCGGCGCCGGAGAAGGCGGTGGCGTGGGTCCTGCCGGTGGTCACATCGCAGAAGCACACCCCGGCGCTCTCCTCGTCCAGGTAGATGCCGCAGATATAGTTGGCCTGGCTCCCCTCCAGCATGGAGCTGTCCACGGTGCCGGGGGTGACCACGCGGATGATGTCCCGCTTCACCAGCCCCTTGGCGGCGGCGGGGTCCTCAGTCTGCTCGCAGATGGCCACCTTGTAGCCCTTGGCGATGAGCCGGGCGATGTACCCCTCGCAGGAGTGGTAGGGCACGCCGCACATGGGGGTGCGCTCCTCCTCGGGCCGGGAGCGGTCCCGGCTGGTCAGGGTGAGGTCCAGCTCCTGGCTGGCCAGGACGGCGTCCTCGTTGAACATCTCGTAGAAGTCCCCCAGCCGGAAGAAGAGGATGGCGTCCTTGTTCTCCTCCTTGATTTTCAGGTACTGCTGCATCATCGGGGTTGTCTCAGGGGGCATCACCGTTTCCTCCTTCATGTCTTCTGCGGGGGCGCGTATATAATGAATATGTGTATTATACGCTTTTTTACCGCATCTTGTCAATTCCCGCGGCGGGCGGCGCAGAAGGCCGCCTCAAATAAGGCGGGCCGTCTCTTTGGACGGCCCGCCGCAGTCATTTCTTCGGTTTTCGCTCCCTGCACACCAGCTCGTCCAAGCTGAGGTCGTAGAAGTCCGCCAGGGCAATGAGCGTGGACAGGGGCGGCTCGCGCTGCCCGCGTTCATAATACTGGTATGTCCGCAGGGCAATTTCTGCCATATCTGCGACGGCCTGCTGTGAAAGCCCCTGTGACAGTCTTAATTCAAACAGATGTTTCGGGAAGGTCATAAGTCCTCTTTCCTTGTTGACAAGCACAATTGTGCATGCTATAATATGACCACTATAGAGCACATTTGTGCTTGGTAACATATGTGAGGAAATATCATGGAACTACATCAGCTTCTCTACCAGTACATACAGGAGAACAAGCTCCCCCAGTACCGCGAAAGCGAGGAATACCAAACGGCCCGCGCCGCCTGCCGGGCGGCGGAGGCCAGGCTGACGGACCGTCTGACGGACCCCCAGCGCCGTCTGTTCGCCGCCTACCAGGAGGAGGCCTGCCGCCTCGACGGCCTGGAACAGTACCGGCTTCTCCGGGAGGCCCTGTCCCTCCACCGGGAGCTGCTGGAGCTCTGAGGCTACTCTGCCTCGCCGAACAGGGCCCAGGTGTTGCTGCCGGTGATCCGGGCCTGTACATACCGCCCGATGAGGGAGGCGTCCCCTCTGAGGTGGACCAGTCGGCCGCCGTGGGTGCGGCTGGAGAGGGGCCACTGGCTGTCGCCGCTCTCCCCGTCCACCAGGACCCGGAGGGTTTTGCCCACGTAGGACCGGTGGCGCCGGCCGGAGATGCGGTTCTGCTCGTCCAGCAGCCGGTCGAACCAGACCTGCTTCTCCTCCCGGGAGGCGGGGTCGGGGAGCCGGGCCGCCGGCGTGCCCGGCCGGGGGGAGTAGATGAAGGTGAACAGGGCGTCGTACTCCACCTCCCGGATGAGGGACACGGTCTCCATGGCCTCCTCCTCGGTCTCCCCGGGGAAGCCGATGATGATGTCGCTGGTGAGCACCAGATCCGGCATGGCGCGCCGGGCGGCGCGGACCTTCTCCAGGTACTGCTCCCGGGTGTAGCCCCGGTTCATGGCCCCCAGGACCCGGCTGCTGCCGGACTGGACGGGCAGGTGGAGCTGCCGGGCCACGTGGGCGCAGGAGGCCATGGCGGCGAAGAGCTTCTCCCCGGCGTCCTTGGGGTGGCTGGTCATAAAGCGGATGAGGTAGTCGCCGGGGATCCTGTCGATCTCGCCCAGCAGGTCCGCGAAGTCCATGGGGGTCTCCAGGTCTTTGCCGTAGGAGTTCACGTTCTGGCCCAGCAGGGTGATCTCCCGGCAGCCCGCCTCCACCAGCTCCCGGACCTCGTCGAGGATGCAGCCGGGCTCCCGGCTCCGCTCCCGGCCCCGGACGTAGGGGACGATGCAGTAGGAGCAGAAGTTGTTGCACCCGTACATGATGGAGACCCAGGCCTTCACCCCGCTCTCCCGGACCACCGGCAGCCCCTCGGCAATGGAGCCGTGCTCGTCGGCGACGGAGAAGACCCGTTTTTTTTCGGTATACACGCCGTAGAGCAGCTCCGGGAGCCTCCACAGGGCCTGGGGCCCGAAGACCAGGTCCACATGGCGGTAGGAGGCCCGGATCTTCTCCGCCACCTCCGGCCGCTGGGCCATGCAGCCGCACAGGCAGATGACGCACTCCGGCCGCTCCTCCTTGACGTGGACCAGCTGGCCCACCACGCCGAAGACCTTCTTCTCCGCGTTCTCCCGGATGGCGCAGGTGTTGACGAGGATGATGTCCGCCAGCCGGGGGTCCTGGGTAAAGCCGCAGCCCATCTCCCGCAGCATGCCCATCATGCGCTGGCTGTCCGCCACATTCTGCTGGCAGCCGTAGGTGTCCACCATAGCCAGGGGCCGGCGGTCCCCGGCCAGCAGGGCGGCCATGCGCCGGGTATAGGTCCGCTGGCGCTCCAGCTCGCCGGCGGGAATGACGACTTGTGTTCTGTCCAAGGGCGTTCTCCTTGTTTTCTCATAAATATCTGAGTGCATTATAGCGCGGATAGGGGAAAAAGGCAAGGCTTTGGGCAGAAAAAGCCCGGCGGGGAATCCGGCGCGCCCAGACCGCCCTTCCCCGTGCGCTGGGGGTGACGTTTCGGCGTTTTTTCCCGGACTGTCCGGCCCCTTTGACAAAAAAGAATAAAACTCCGAAAAAAGTGACCCGCCCTGCCGCCGCCATAACGGGTGTGAACCCGCCCCCAACCGCCGATGTCCACGGGGTTTTACACATTATCCACAGAGTTTTCCACATCGTTATGTCAACAAGCTTTTACCGGAAAAGTTTGGGCGCCCCTCCGCACCCCCAACCGTTTTTCACACCGGGCGGGGCAGGGCCGCCCGCCGGGGCGGCATGACCGTCTTCCAGGGGCGGATTTTCCCCGCTCCAAGCGGCAGGCGGAGGGCCGCCGCCCTCCGCCTGTCTACCTCTTCAGCTTCTGCCACTCGCTGACGGCCAGCTGGTCGCAGCGGTTGTTGTAGGGGTTCTCCGCGTGGCCCTTCACCCAGTGGGTGCGGACCTGATGAACCTGGCACAGATCCAGCAAAAGCTCCCAGAGGTCCGGGTTCAGGGCGGGCTTCTTGTCGCTTTTGACCCAGCCCTTGGCCCGCCAGCTCCTGGCCCAGCCCTTGGAGAGGGCGTCGATGACATACTTGCTGTCGGAGTACAGCTCCACAATACAGGGCTCCTTCAGCGCCTGCAAAGCGCGGATGACGCCGGTGAGCTCCATGCGGTTGTTGGTGGTGTCCGCTTCGCCGCCGGACATCTCCCTGGTGTGGGGCCCGTACTGCAAAATCGCCCCCCAGCCGCCGGGACCGGGGTTCCCGGAGCAGGCGCCGTCGGTATAGATGGTAATGGTTTTCATAGCTCCTCCCCTGGAAAGAATGGGCGCGCAGCGGCCAACCAAGGCCGCTTGCGGAAGAGTAGCATACCCCATTTGCGCGCCTTTGTCAATATCCGGCCTGCCGCCGCCCGCACCTCCTTTCCCCCAGGGACCGCGGCCCGCCGCCTCCGTTTTCCGGAAGTGCCGGCGGGCCGGCCTCCTTCGCCCCTGCGCCGGCGGCCATTCCCCCCCATTCTCCGCCCATTCTTCCCCAACTTGCCCAATGATTCCCCCCTTCTCCGGGCCCCGCTTTGAAGATTTTGCCCATTTCATCTATTTCTGCCGCTTCTCTCTTGCCTTTCTGGGGAAAACAGGGTAAAATAAGAACAGTCCAAGCTAAATACCCACTTTTCCACAAGGAGGAACATTATTGATGGAAACTTACGGATTGGAGCAATACGGTATCACCGGTATCCAGGAGATCGTGTACAACCCCACCTACGAGCAGCTCTTTGAGGCGGAGATGAACCCCGCTCTGGAGGGCTTCGAGAAGGGCCAGCTCACCGAGCTGGGCGCTGTCAATGTCATGACCGGCATCTACACCGGCCGCTCCCCTAAGGACAAGTTCATCGTCATGGACGAGAACTCCAAGGACACCGTGTGGTGGACCTCCGAGGAGTTCAAAAACGACAACAAGCCCGCCTCCCAGGAGGCCTGGGAGGCCTGCAAGGCCCTGGCCATCAAGGAGCTGTCCAATAAGAAGCTCTACGTGATGGACGTCTTCTGCGGCACCAACGCCGACACCCGCATGGCCATCCGCTTCATCATGGAGGTGGCCTGGCAGGCCCACTTCGTCAAGAACATGTTCATCGCCCCCACCGAGGAGGAGCTGAAGAACTTCAAGC
>ERZ779626.43-NODE-43-length-96346-cov-11.474354_pt1 | contig 96346 bp, 85 predicted proteins | sample MGYA00514209_ERZ779626 | MGnify/ENA primary metagenome ERZ779626 (study PRJEB29562, sample SAMEA4376713) | mouse gut metagenome | isolation source: Cecum | study: EMG produced TPA metagenomics assembly of the A DSS colitis mouse model was used to assess the...
ATCTTTTCAGGGTTGCATTGCTGTTTATTTGTCAAGGTGCCCTGCGGTAAATCCCTTCGGATATCAACCGAAGTAAATTCCTTCGGGATTAACTTCCGAAGAATGTCTTACATTCTTCCCGCTGTCGCCATGCTTTAAATCATTTCCGCAAGCGACTTTCATATAATAGCAGAAGAATAATTGAATGTCAACGGGTTTTTTGAAATTTTTTTGAAATTTTTTCAAGAAAAAAATCAAAGCACATAAATTCCGAAATGAGCTAACACTTTATAGAAAAAATATGCCAGCAGACACGCTTCTGCAGATCCCATTACCGCACCCAGCAATTTGTTAATTCCACTCACTATCGATATGCTCCCGACCGCTAAAAGCGGAGCGAAGATCAAACGAAAAAGTTTGAAAAGAACCCCCAGCAAGATCAGCGCAATAATACAGGCCGTCAATATATGTGTTGATTTGTTCATTGCACTGGTGACCGCAAGAAAAGCCAGCGCCACACACGCCAGAGAGATTACGCCCGACAAAAGATTGACAACTTCCTGCATCATGCCACAGGCATACCCTCCCCGAATCCTCCATATAAATAGTAAAAGCACAACCGCCGCAAAGGCGAACGTTAACATTTCCTGTCTCATTCTGATTTATCTCAATTCTATTGTATCAATGGAATCCGGCGTCACTACCATATAGGTATAAGACGCATTCTGCGGTATCAGCATCAAAGCCGTTTTGTTAAATTTCCCTGCATATTTCTGCACACCTCTGCTGTTATAAATCTGGCAGTCGGATTCATTATATATAATGATCTGGTCCCCATGGAACAAAATATCCCTGCACTCTATATCATACGCAATAGAACAGACAAAGTCACCTGACTTATGGTATACATCCAGCCGGTATCTGCTGCCGCTCTCCCTACTGTTAAATACCAGTCCCACATATTCGCTCCCGTAATAAACACCCCTCACTTCTTCATCCAGCAGTTTCTCCGCCATGGTGACTGGTTTCTGCGCGCCGCCGAAAAACATAATTCTGTCGTCAGACACCGCAAAAAGAGAACGGTTGTCAAGAAAGCGCGCAAATGGCACTACCGTATCTATGTAATCATAACCGCTCACATAATTGTCCGTATTATTCTGACCCACCGCGCCGAAATTATAAAAGGCTACGCTGGATTTCATATGTCCGCTGTCTACATACAAATAAGAAACGCACACAAGCTCGCCGCTTGGCGAAATAGATACCTCCGCCGGATAGCCGCTCTCTTTCATAGTTGTTCGGAAACGCACCAGCTCATTCCCCTTTGCATCATAAAGGCAGATCAAAGTGACATTTGTGTCATCCAGTACCGCCGCCACTACGCCGCCCGCAGACACGCAAAAATCACGTACCGGTCGGTTGGTTGTGATCCTTCCAAGCAAGGATTCCGTGTTCATCACATAAATCTCTCTACCGTTATAATCACCGACCGCCACTACACTCTGATTAATATCCACCATGGGATTCTGCATTTCAAAAGTCTGGTTCCACACTGCATTGCCCTTCGTGTCCATACAGCTGATTCCATCTTTACTATATGTAAGAAGATTTGACGCGAAGGGCATCATCTGTGCGTCGGACGGAATCTTGATTTCCACGTTTGAAAGTTCTATGCTCTCCGTATAAACCTTGTTCTTCCATTGTATAAAAACCACAGCGCCAATAGCAGCAAGAAGCAGCAGAACAAGGGTCACCCTGTAAAACACAGTAAACTTATGGCTTTTGATCTTTTCCCGGTAGCTGATTCTGAGCGGCTTTTGTTCCTTGTCCCGCTTTTCCTTATTTCTGAAATATTCTCTGATATTTGCCATCTGTCGTATCCTTAAATTCTGGTTGCAGCTGCAGTGCCTTATTCCATGCACCCCGCAGTGCCGCTCGAAAAACCTTCGGTTTTCCTCGCTCGCGGGCTTCGCCCTATGCATCCATTCGGATAAACGTTTCGGTGAGCAAGCTCCCCTCTCCGTTCTCTTCAGTCTGCGCACTGCTCATTGCCAACGCGTACATTATACCACAGCCCTAACTACTTTTCTACGGCAGGATTATTCTTTGCCCGGACCGAATCTTATCGGGATCGGAAATTTGGTTCATTTCGCATATTTTTTCCACCCGGGAGGTATCCCCATAAATCTTCTGACTGATTGTAAAGAGTGTGTCCCCCTGCTCCACTTCATAATACCTGGTAATACTTCTGGAAAGCGCTTCCTCATTTTCGTCTTCGGGCTCCTCTGTCGATTCCTGAGCATCCGCCTGATCAGAAGTTTCCTGCACAGACTTCAACATCCCTTCCCCTTCCGCTGCCATATCTTCCACGCCGGAATCGTTGCCGGAGTCATTCGCCCCGTCAATACCTGTATCCCCCGATTCCATATCCGTATCCTGTGCCTGATAGTCTGCCAGTTTGTCCGAATCCGAAGTCTGCGCAGTTTCCTCCATCTTCTTTTCTTCCTGCTCCGTATCTTCAAACGATTCCGCCGACCGTTCTATTACGATATCTTTCTCCCCTGCCATATCCGCTTCGCCGTAAACTTTATTCTGTTCTTGGTCATCCGCCTCTTGATTTTCTATAGCAAAGAAAACCTCTCTTGCGGAACGGTTCAGTTCCTCCATCTTGTCATAACTGTCCGTAGAAGTGATTACAATAGCTACCAGCACCACAAGAATCAGGCACAGCTGCACAGACATGGCGCCGTGAGGCATGCGCTTCTTCTCTTCTTCCGGGAATAGCAGCGGCGCAGGCTGCTTTTCAGACATGCCTCTTCCTTCCACGGTCCACTTCTTGCCCGTACTGCCTGTCCACTCTAACAGATAATTCTGCATCGCTTCATTATTATCATAAAATACCTGAAAGCCGGTTGCCCTGCATTCGCCATCCTTTTCCCTCACGAGAAATACAGGACCTGCCTGTGTAAGGCGGCACACCAGTTCTGAAAGCGGCTCGTATCCTGCAAACGCTTCAATCTGCTTATCTCTCCCCGCCCCATAAACATAAAGTTTCCTGCCGTTTTCCTGACGTGACCCATAGAAATAGATCTCAGACAATTCCAGCGAATCCGACTCGCGCCTTAAATATGACAGGACATATTCCTCCACATAAATATGATACTTTTTCTTTCTTTCATCTCTCCCAACAACTGCCGACCCGGATTCCATCTCTTCCTCCTGCACCTGTTATATATTTTGCTTTTGTGAGGAGTATACCATAATTTTTCTGCAAAATATGACGCAAGGCGCGGTGGATAACAAGCTGCGCTTTCCGACTCTGCTTATGCGAACAAAAATACCGCCGTGTTTTATACACGACGGTATTCCGCTGCCACATCATACAATAACCAGTAAATGAAGCCAATCAGCATACCCAATTATAAAAACTGATAGATCGTCTCCGATTCATAATCCTTCCCCGATCCAAATACTGCCTGCGGGAAATTGGGATGATGAATGTTGTCAGGGAAATAATGTGTCTCCAGACAGAAGCCCATTCGCGGCGCATAATGCACACCGCCTTTCCCCTCCTGTTCGGCGATGCAGTTTCCCGCATAGAACTGCATGCCCGGCAGAGTAGTAAACACCTTCATTTTGCGCCCGCTCTTCGCATCCTCCGCCTCCGCAGCCTCCCGCATCGTGCCATCTGCTCCATCGATCACAAAGTTATGGTCATAGCCCAGCACCAGTTTCAGCTGCTCGTTGTCCGCACCGATATCCCTGCCAATCTGTTTCATTTCGGTAAAGTCCAACGGTGTGCCCGCCACAGGCGCAATCTCGCCCGTAGGAATTGCCCCTGGAAGCACCGGTGTAAAATTAGAAGCACGCAGCCGCAAAAACTGTCCTTCTATACTGCCAGAATCATGTCCCGCCAGATTAAAATACGTATGATTCGTCAGGTTGAGGAGCGTATCCATATCAGAAGTCGCATGATATTTGAGTTTTAACTCATTGTCATCCGTAAGCGTATAAATCATGGTGACCTTCTTATTCCCCGGGAAACCCAGGTCGCCATCTTTTCCCTCAATCGTAAGCTTCAGACTGTCACCGTCTTCCTCCGCTTTCCAAAGCCCTTTATGATAGCCGCCGTCCATGTCACTGTGCAGATTGTTCGGTCCGTCGTTTACAGGCAAATGATACTCCTTCCCATTCAGTGAAAAAGCTGCCCCGCCGACACGGTTCGCATTCGGTCCTATAGTCACCCCAAAAAAACTGGGATTAGAGAAATAGTCCTCCCCCTTGTCAAACCCGAGAACCACATCCGCAAAATCCCCGTTTTTATCCGGCACCATAAGGCTTACTACCGCCGCACCGATATTCGTAATCTTTGCTTCCAACCCGTTCTTGTTTTTCAATGTATACAGGCAAATCTCTTCCCCTGTTTTCATTGTTCCGAACTTCTCTTTTACGATCCCCACTTCCCATACCCTCCTTCGTCTTTGCTCTAATTTAGCTGCCATGGTTATTGCATATTTTCCAATGATACCTTGATTCCATATTTGACATATTACAGTTCCACTCTGCCTTCCAGCGCCCGAAGAAGCGTCACTTCGTCGATATATTCCAGATCGCCTCCCACCGGTACGCCGCTGGCTATTCTCGTAACCTTAATTCCCGTAGGCTTAATCAGTTTGCTGATGTACATCGCCGTAGTCTCGCCCTCCAAACTGGAATTAGTCGCAATAATCACCTCCGTGACATCACCTTCCAGCCGCTTCATCAGCTCCTTCAATCTGATATCTCCCGGTCCGATTCCCAACATGGGAGATATCGCGCCATGCAGCACATGATAAACGCCCGTATATTTTCCCGTTTTTTCGTAAGCAGCCAAATCTCTCGTGTTCTCCACTACCATTATGACGCTGTGATCCCTGTTCACATTTGCGCAGACCGGGCAGATTTCTTTATCCGTCAAGGTAAAACATTCCTGACAGTAACGAACGTTTTCCTTCGCCTCAACAATAGTCTTCGCCAGCCGCTCCACCCGCGACTGCGGCATATTGATCAGGTGAAAGGCGAGCCGCTGTGCCGACTTATGCCCAATCCCCGGCAGCCCCGCCAGCTCCTCTATCAGTTTATTGATATGTCCGCTGTAAAGTTCCATGTCAGAAAAATCTCAACCTTTCGTCAGGCATCCCATTTATGATAATGCCATTCCTTCTTTGTGGACATTTAGAACGGCAGTCCTCCGCCTAATCCCAACCCTCCGGTCATTTTATTCATAGCCTCGGCATTTGCCTCCTCCGCCATGCGCAGCGCCTCATTTGCCGCCGCCATCACCAGATCCTCCAGCATTTCGATATCATCCGGGTCCACTACCTCCTCGGAAAGCTTCACCTTCGTCACCTCGCGCTTACCCGTCACGGTGACTTCCACCGCACCGCCGCCCGCTTTAGCCGTAAACTCCTTTGTTTCAAGTTCTTTCTGGCTCTCCTCCATCTGACGCTGCATCCTCTGCGCCTGCTTCATCAGATTATTCATATTACCGGGCATACCACCACCCGGAAATCCGCCTCGTTTCGCCATTTTTTCTATTTTCCTTTCCTATTCTTCCTCTATTTCCATATGGATCAGCTGTGACAAATCCACATAGCTCTGCTCAAAAGTTCCCCTGTCCGGCACCGTCTGTACCGTCACGTCAATCTCCCTGCCCGTCATGTCCGCCAGCATCTGCTCCAGCAGTTTTTTATGCCCTTCCTGCCGCAAAAAATAATCGGAGGCAAGACCATCCTCCACAACCACCAGCAGCTGACTGTCTCCGCCCAGGCTTAAACGTGCCTCTTTAAGATACTGCTTCATGGGCATATCCGCACCCGCCACGATATCCTGCCACCGTTCCACCGCCGCCTGCACGTCTTCCGAAATCGCCTTAGGCAGTGGCGGGTGTTCCTTTGCCGGAACAGGTGCCGAAACACTTTCCACGGCTCCCGCTGCCGCCACAGCCACAACGCCGTTTTCCAACTGTTCCTCTATCACTCTAACCCGCTCCGCCACGGAACCGATATCCCGCTCCATATCAGGTCTGCAAAGCTTAATAAGGGCAATCTCAATCAAAATTCTCTTCTGCGGCGCATACTTAATCTGTCCCGACAGCTCTGAAAAGATGCGGATATAGCGCATGAGTGTTTCCGTTTCCAACATCCCAGCCTCTTCCTTTAAGCGAACCAGATTATCAGAGGACACGTCTATAATATCCTCAATGTCATCCGAAGACTGTAGCAGAAGAAGATTCCTTAAATACCATGTAAAATCCGTTACAAACTGAGATAGTTCCCTGCCCTGCATAACAATCTCTTCCAGAAGCCCGATGCAGCCATTCACCTCACGTCCGATCACATGGCGTAAAAGTCTGCTGAATACTTCCGTGTCCACTGCACCCAGAACATCAAGCGCCTTATCATAAGTCAGTTCCTGCCCGAAATGAAATGCAATACACTGGTCCAACAGGCTCAGCGCGTCACGCATGGAGCCATCCGCAGTCTTTGCAATATAGCGGAGCGCCTTCTCCTCCACCTGCACCTGCTCTTTTTCCATCAGCTCCCGCAGTCTTTCCGCAATCGTCTCAATCGAAATCCTGCGGAAGTCATACCGCTGGCAACGGGAGAGAATGGTAATCGGTATCTTATGCACCTCGGTGGTCGCCAGAATAAAAATCACATAGGAGGGCGGCTCTTCTAACGTCTTTAGCAGTGCGTTAAAAGCGCCTATGGAAAGCATATGCACCTCGTCAATGATATAAACCTTAAACCGTCCCTCCGCCGGAGAATAGGACACCTCATCCACAATCTCACGGATATTGTCAACGCCATTGTTGGAGGCGGCGTCAATCTCAATCACATTCATACTGACGCCCGCCGCAATCGCCTTACAGCTCGCACATTCCCCACATGGACTCCCCTCCACGGGGTTCTCGCAGTTCACCGCCCGCGCAAATATTTTCGCTATGGATGTCTTTCCGGTTCCCCTTGTTCCGCAGAAGAGATACGCATGACCAATGCGGTCCGCCTTAATCTGATTCTGCAGGGTGGTAACTATATGCTCCTGCCCCTTGACGTCCTCAAACCGGCACGGGCGGAACTTACGATACAGCGCTGTGTACGACATAAATTTTAATCTCCAAAACTGATACCCACCATCTTCGCCTCCTGAACAATGGTGGCATCAGGTGATACCATTTTCAGCTTGCCTGCCACTTCCTCAAGCGGCACTCTCACGATCTCCCTGTTCTTATAACCTACCATGAAACCGTATTCGCCCTGCAAAATCAATTTGCCTGCCTCCGCGCCCAGTCTGGTGGCAAACACTCTGTCATAAGGACAGGGGCTTCCGCCGCGCTGTGTATGACCCGGAACCGTAACACGCACATCCATGCCTGTCTTTTTCATAATCTTATCCGCAATTTCATAGGAAACCGAAGGGTACGGATAGTCCTTCATCTTCTCCTTGTATTCCTTCTTGGAAAGCTTCGCGTCCTCCTTGGAGATCGCACCCTCCGCTACAGCCATAATGGTGAAACGGGAGCCTCTCTGCGAGCGCGCTTTGATCGCCTTAATCACGCTGTCGATGTCATAGGGAATCTCAGGAATCAGAATAATATCTGCACCACCTGCGATGCCGGCATTCAGCGTAAGCCAACCGACCTTATGTCCCATGACTTCCACGATAAAGATACGCCCATGGGACGACGCTGTGGTATGAATACAGTCAATGCAGTCTGTAGCTATATTCACCGCGCTCTGGAAGCCGAAAGTCATATCCGTTCCCCAGAGGTCGTTGTCTATGGTCTTGGGCAGAGTGATGACATTGAGTCCTTCCTCACGGAGCATATTCGCTGTCTTGTGAGTTCCGTTACCGCCCAGAATAACCATGCAGTCCAATTTCAGCTTATAGTAATTCTGCTTCATCGCCTCGACCTTATCAAGCCCGTTTTCATCCGGCTCACGCATCAGCTTAAAAGGGGTTCTGGAGCTGCCGAGAATGGTGCCGCCCTTCGTCAGAATACCCGCAAAATCGTGCCCTGTCAAAATTCGGAAATCCCCATAAATCATACCCTTATAGCCATCCAGAAAACCATAAATCTCCACGTCCTCACTGCTGCAGGAAAGGCACTTCACCACGCCTCTCATCGCGGCGTTTAACGCCTGGCAATCCCCACCACTGGTCAACATTCCAATTCTCTTCATTACGCTTCCTCCTTATCTTCCCACTTTTTTATTTTTGATCCCTTGCCATTGCAATCTTATCCAGTAATTCTACAATCTCATCCGCCTTATGATAATTATAGTAAATGCGGAAAACCCGGTCAAGGTATTTTGTTCACATCCGCCTGCTTTTCCCTCCGCTGCTGCTTTTCTATTTTATTTCTCTCCCGCAGCTCCTGAAAAAAACGCTTCAAAATCGACTGGCATTCCTCCTCCAGAACGCCCCGGCGCACGATCACCTGATGATTAAATTCCTGCATCTCCAGAATATTTAAAATGGAACCGCCGCAGCCCGCCTTCGGATTCATGGCTCCAATCACCGTCTCCGTCACCCTCGCCTGTACAATCGCTCCCGCGCACATCTGGCATGGCTCCAGTGTCACATAGAGTGTACACTCCTCAAGCCGCCAGTCCTTCATTACCCGGCTGGCTTTATTGATCGCCGTAATCTCCGCATGTGCCAGCGTATTCCTGTCTGTGTTACGGCGGTTATACCCTCTGCCGATGATCTTGTCCCGGTATACGATCACACAGCCGATCGGCACCTCCCCGAGCGCATAAGCCTTCTTCGCCTGCTTTATGGCTTCCTTCATATACTTTTCATCCTGCGTCATGCCGTCCTCCATGTGAGAGCCGCAGACTGCTCCGTCTGCGAAAGCGCTTTTTCTGGATTTTTCTTTGTACCATTATATTTTACCACACGTACCATATTCAGGACACAAAAAAGATTTCATAAAAGTTTTTTGGAAAAACTGTAGACAAGGATTACTTTTCAACATATAATCTTATTCGTACGGAGATGTATCGAAGTGGTCATAACGGGGCGCACTCGAAATGCGTTAGCCCTCCGGGGCACGAGGGTTCGAATCCCTCCATCTCCGTTTCCGTGCAGCCGGGGCGTTAGCGGTGCCCTGTACCCACAATCCGCTCTAGTGGGGGTGATGCTTTATCGAGGGTCTGCTCCTGCGTAGCTGCCCTTTATAAGTGGCGTTGAAGTTTGGGTCTCACGCAATGAGAATCCATGAACCGTGTCAGGGTGGGAACACAGCAGCACTAAGTGGAACCTTTCATGTGCCGTGAGGGTGCCTGGCGGAGTTAACTGTAAAGGTAACGTACATGGGTTACGATTCGACATAAAGCGCACGGTTTTGAATTTCATGGCATATTTCTGCCGCAAACTCACTATTATGGAAAACAGAAATGAAAAATACCGACCAGACATTTTACGAAAGCGAAACGTGGCAGGAATTGTCGGACTGCACACTCTGCCCGCGGGAATGCCACGTAAACAGAAACGCCGGCGAAACCGGTTACTGTGGGCAGACCGCAAGGCTTATGGCTGCAAGAGCGGCGCTCCATTTCTGGGAAGAGCCCTGCCTGTCCGGCAGGAACGGTTCCGGCGCTGTTTTTTTCAGCGGCTGTAATCTCCGCTGTGTGTACTGTCAGAACCACAAGATTGCGCAGGGGCATACTGGTCAGGACATCACGGCATCCCGCCTATCCGATATTTTTCTGGAATTGCAGGAAAAGGGTGCACACAACGTCAACCTTGTCACGCCCTCCCACTTTGTCCCCCAGATCATAATTGCATTACAGTCGGCAAAAAAACAGGGACTTTTCATCCCTGTTGTCTATAATTCTTCCGCCTATGAAAAGGTGGAAACACTCCGCGAGCTGGAAGGACTGGTCGACATTTATCTTCCCGACCTGAAATACTTTGACCCCGTTCTGAGCGAAAGCTATTCCAACGCGCCGGATTACTTTGAAACAGCATCCGCTGCCATCGCCGAGATGGTCCGACAGGTCGGCGCTCCCGTTTTCGCGGATGGAGAGGATTCACTGATGCTGCGAGGGGTAATTGTGCGCCACCTGCTTTTACCCGGCTGCGGCAAGGACAGCCGCCGAATACTACGATTTCTCCATGAGACCTTTAAAAATGACATATATGTCAGTATTATGAATCAGTATACGCCGCTTTCACAGGTTTCCAGCATACCCTCATTAAACCGCCGGATATCCGACGAAGAATATGAGCGAATCGTTGACTTCGCCATCCGTATTGGCATTGAAAATGGCTTTATCCAGGAGGGAGAAACCTGTCTGGAAAGTTTTATTCCCACTTTCGACTATGAGGGACTTTAATATGCCGTGTGCACTTCCTTTTACTCCGTTTCGCTGCCACAGAGAAAAACGGCGCCGGCAGGCACCCTGTACGCCGCCGAAATCATGTTCACAGCTCTACTTTCCTAAGATAATAACCAAACTCACCCGTTTTCGACTCTCCGCTCTCACACTCGAACGCCTCGAAACCGAACATTAGCGCCACCATCTTCTCTCTCTCATAGAATACGCCTGGAACGCCCATATAATATACCTCTCCTTCTTTCCCCAAAATTACATGCCGGTAATTATAAAATCCGTGCAGCAAAAAGCTGTTGTTTACCAGATGCTGGTATTTTCCGGACATAATGATAAAATCCTTCGGCTCCAGCTTTACATAGACGCGTTCGTCACCGTAGGGATGAATGTTGTCGTAGGTGTCAAGTATCTGCTCCCATTTATCCTCTTTCAGCCCTTCTATGACAAGGGCATCCGCCATCAGGGGTTTCTGTGTCTGCTCCGCGACATCGCCTCTCACCCTGCCGCCCTGTTTCTGCACGACAATACGCTCTACTTTGGGTGGTTCCGGCTGAAGCACAGACGGTTCCGCAGCGTTCTGCTGTTCCGGGGCACGCACTATGGACGTCACAGATGCAGACCGTTCCGGCACAATTGGCTCTGTCGCAGTTGGCTCTGCCGCCAATTTCACAATAGCAGCCGATTCCTGCCGGGGCGCGGCCGATTCTGCAGCCGATTCCGCAAAGGCAGACTGCTCTCCCATGAACTCTGCCCGTTCCTGCTCCCTGACTGGCTCCGCATCCGGCAGCTGTTCTGCCTTCTCTTCCTCTTTCACGGCAGCCGCCTGTCTTGCAGCTTCCTTGCTGATGCCCTCTACCAGATAGCCGCCTGGCAGCATAATCTGCAGACGTACCCGCTCCAGAGAATCCGGCTCCTGTTTTTCCCACTGTCCGCCGCCTTCCCGCACTGTAATGCCGTCCGCCTCTTTCCATTCCGAGCCGCTGTAATACCGTACCGAATACTTCCCGTTTATGGAGTGCGGCACATTTTTTACCACCAGCGAAAGATTCCCGTCCTTGTCCCTTTTTTCCACCTTGAGAAAGCCTGCGCTCCCCAGGCGGTCCCCGTCCTTGTACAAGCCCAAATATATGATTTCCTTTTGATACATAATAACCTCCGTTCCGGAGCGCCCGTGCGACCAGACGGCGCAAAGATGAACCTATTACAATTTATATTCCTCTGTTCATATATATGCATGTCGTTTGTAAAATAGAACCTGTTTTCCAGCTCTGCTTATGCGCCAAAGGAGCGGCCCGTCCGAGCCGCTCCTTCGTCTTATATTCACACTTATCTGCATCAGAAATCCAACGAATCCAGATAGCGCATATAATTTACCACCATCAGCGCAATCTTGAATGTCAGCGCATCGTCAAAGACACGGATGTCCAGTCCCGTGCTTTTCTGCAGCTTCTCAATCCTGTACACCAGCGTATTGCGGTGTACAAAAAGCTGCCTTGACGTCTCGGACACATTAAGGTTGTTCTCAAAAAATTTGTTTATCGTCGTCAGAGTTTCATCATCCAGTTCAGCCGGCACATTCGATCCGAAAATCTCGTCAATAAAGAGCCTGCAAAGATTGATCGGAAGCTGATAAATTAAACGGCCGATTCCCAGCGTATTGTAAGCTGTCACCTTTTTCTCGGCATAGAAAATCTTACCCACATCGAGAGCCATTTTCGCTTCTTTGTAAGACTTCGACACTTCCTTAAGTTCCCCGACAATTGTGCCGTATGCAACACGCACATTAAGCATCGCCTCCATGTTCATCATATCCGCAATCGTATCGGCAATCTGCCCCAGCCTTTCATAACCATCCTCAGGGTTAAGTGCCTTAATCAGGATCACATTGCTTTCATCAACCGCCGTAATATAATCACCGATCTGCGACGTAAACATACCGTTCAGAAGCTCCATCGCCGTGCTGTCCTTCTCTTTATCTGTCTCAATCAGGAACACCGCGCGTGGAACCGCCGCCTCAATATGCAGCTTCTTTGCCCTGTTATAAATGTCCACCAGAAGCATATTATCCAGCAGAAGATTCTGGAAAAAGTTATTTCGGTCGTACCGCTCCTTGTAGGCAACAATCAGGTGCTGAAGCTGGCTGACTGCTATCCTTCCAATCATGTAAGTATCTTCGCTGCCGCCTTTTGCGTCCAGGACAAAAAGCACCTCCTCTTCATCCAGAACCTTAAGAAGATGGTGCACCCCAATCACCTGACTGTCGGCAGGAGAATCCACAAAGCCCGAAATCAGCGACGGGGAAATATCGTCTGTCTCAAAGGTCGCTGCAATCTCCTTTCCCTCCGGATCCCAAACCGCAAGGAAAACCCTGGAAATCGCCGAAAGTTCCTCTATACTCGCCTTAATAATCTGACTTGAAATCATATATTCCTCCATACGCGAAAGGGGAGGGATGCTTACGCCTCCCTCCCCTGCAGTTACTTTTATTAGTTGGTGATGGTCTGCTCTGTCTCTTTGTCGAATACGTGAATCTTCTCAACATCAAAAGCAAACTTAACTGTGTCACCGGGTCTTGCTGTCGTACGGGAATCTACTCTTGCGGTAATCGGGAACTCAGCGAGATCAAAGTATAAGTAAACTTCTGCACCAAGCAGTTCGTAAACCTTAATGGTAGACTCAAATACGCACTTAGCGGTCTCAATGAACATCTCGGAATCATATACGTCCTCAGGACGGATACCAAATGTAACGGTCTTGCCTACATAACCGCCGTCAATCAGCTTCTTGGACTTAGCGGGCGGTAACGGAATGGTCTGACCTGCAACCTTAAGGTTAGCGGTATCACCGTCTTTCTCAACAACCGCATCAAGGAAGTTCATCTGCGGGGAACCCATGAATCCTGCTACGAACAGATTCTGAGGCTTCTGATATAAGTTCTGAGGAGTATCAACCTGCTGTACCACGCCGTCTTTCATAACAACGATTCTGGTACCAAGGGTCATAGCCTCTGTCTGGTCATGTGTTACATAGATAATAGTAGTGCCCAGTCTCTGGTGCAGCTTGGAAATCTCAACACGCATCTGAACACGAAGTTTTGCATCCAAGTTGGACAGCGGCTCATCCATCAGGAATACCTTAGGGTTACGAACGATAGCACGACCCATAGCCACACGCTGTCTCTGACCACCGGAAAGAGCCTTCGGCTTACGATCAAGGAGAGCTGTCAGATCAAGGATCTTCGCTGCTTCTTTAACCATCTTATCGATCTCATCCTTCGGAACTTTTCTCAGCTTAAGACCAAACGCCATGTTATCATACACGGACATATGCGGATACAGAGCGTAGTTCTGGAATACCATTGCGATATCTCTGTCCTTAGGCTCTACGTCGTTCACTACTCTGTCACCGATCTTCAGCTCACCGGAAGAAATATCTTCCAGACCAGCGATCATACGAAGAGTGGTAGACTTACCACAGCCCGAAGGACCTACGAAAATGATGAACTCCTGATCCGCGATTTCAAGATTGAAATCTTTTACTGCCTCGAAACCGTTAGGGTATACCTTGCAGACATTCTTTAAAGATAAACTTGCCATGATTGCCTCCTAAATTATTTGTATTTTTTTAGTTTCTTTTCCGCCCGCGGAAATCGTTTCCCGAACGATTAATTCTGTAGATTAGTATAACGGACTTTTGTCCCCTTTACTATACCACTATTCCACAAAGATTTCGTTCCCGATTGTAGATTTTGCTTATATTATTAAAATTTTTTTAAGACACACGGCAATTTGACTAAGAATATACCGCTTTCCTGTGCATTTTGCCTAAACAGACAGACAAAACTATTATTGCCCGACTCTTCCACCCGCTATTTTACGCGGTTCTGCACCCTTTAACCTCATATCCCGCCTCCGTCACGGCGCCAGCAAGCGTTTCGTCTGCGATCTCATTTTCCATTGTCACGCTCGCCGTATTGTTATCCAGACTGACCTCCACCGCCGTCACCCCTGCAACGCCCTCCAAAGCCTTCTGCACATGTGCCTGGCATTTCGCGCACATCATTCCCTCTACATCCAATACCTTAACCATACCCTTGTTCTCCTTTCCTTTTCCCTTATTCGTTTCCTTATTCTCTATCCCCGTAAAGCCGTCTGTCAGATCCGGCATAGGAACCATATGCGCCCTTCTGTCTTTCGCCGTACTGCGAACTGAAAACAGATTCAGCCGCAGGGCGTTCGTGACCACGCAGAAGCTGGACAGACTCATCGCCGCAGCCGCAAACATGGGATTTAGCGAAAGCCCGGTAAACGGTACGAGCACGCCGGCAGCAACAGGAATGCCGATGCAGTTGTAGAAAAACGCCCAGAACAGATTTTCATGAATATTTTTCAACACCTGTCTGGAAAGGCGCACCGCTGCCGACACATCAGTCAGCTTTGACTTCACCAATACAATATCCGCTGCGTCCAGCGCCACGTCAGCGCCCGCACCTATCGCTATACCTACGTCCGCCCTCGTCAATGCGGGTGCGTCATTGATGCCGTCCCCGACCATTGCCACCTTCCCGTGCTCGGAGAGCCGTTTGATTACCGCTTCCTTATCGCCCGGAAGAACATCGGCAACCACAGCGTCAATTCCTACCTGCGCGCGGACAGCCTCCGCCGTGCGTCGGTTATCCCCCGTGAGCATAATGACATGGATGCCCATATTTTTCAATTCTTCCACTGCCTGTGCGCTGTCCGGCTTCACCACATCCGCCACGGCAATCATACCAAGAAGCGCGCCGCCCGCCGCGAAATAGAGCGGTGTTTTTCCCTCTTCCGCCATGCTTTCTCCCAGCCGCCTAAATTCTTCCGTGAGAAGACCTCGCTCCTCAAGCAGAGCTGCCTTTCCGCCAAAAGCCAGACCCCCTGATTCTCCGCTTGCCACACCGCCGGGACCGTGCTGCTGCAGTACACCTTCCACACCCCATCCGGGAAGCGCTTTAAAGTCCGTGATATCGTCCGCCGCAATTCTTTCTTCTGCGGCGTGTTCACAAATCGCCCGCGCAAGAGGATGCTCGCTGTTCTTTTCCAGAGACGCCGCCGACCGCAAAAGTTCTTCTGCGGAAACGCCCTCCGCCGGACAGATATCTGTCACGCGCGGTTTCCCCTCCGTCACGGTTCCCGTCTTATCTAACACCACAAAATTTGTCCTGCCAGTCTGTTCCAACGCCGTCGCGTTTTTAAAAAGAATACCCTGCCCCGCGCCTCTGCCATTTCCTACCATGATCGCCACAGGCGTCGCCAGCCCCAGCGAACAGGGGCAGCTGATCACAAGCACGCTGATCGCGTAGGACAGCGCCTTCCCGACACCCGCCCCCGCAAGCAGCCAGACCGCTCCCGTGATGAGTGCAAGCGTAATCACTACCGGCACAAAAACGCCGGACACCCGGTCCGCGACCTGTGCGATCGGCGCCTTCGTCGCCACCGCATTTTCCACCATATCTATGATCTGACGCAAGGTCGTGTCACCACCCACCCGCGTCGCCAAGCAGGTCAGCGCGCCGTTCTGGTTCAGTGTCGCCGCGCTGACCCTGTCCCCGACCCCTTTGTCTACAGGAAGGCTTTCACCTGTGAGCGCCGCCTCATCCACCGCGCTCTCCCCGCCGATTACTTCGCCGTCCACAGGAATGCTCTCACCCGGCTTTACGATAAAGGTATCTCCCGCCGCAACCTCGTCCGCATCTATCGTCACTTCCACACCGTCACGGATCACATGGGCGGTTTTCGGCGCAAGATCCATCAGGCTTTTGACTGCATTCGTCGTCTTTCCCTTGCTGTATGCTTCCAGCATCTTTCCTACGGTAATTAAAGTAAGAATCATTGCCGCCGATTCAAAATACATGTCGTGCAGGCAATGCGCAGCCATTTCCATATCGCCTGCCCCGTACGCGCCGCCCATGCGGAACATGACCGCCGCACTGTACACAAAAGCCGCCGCGCTGCCGAGCGCCACCAGCGTATCCATGTTCGGCACTCGGCGCATCAGCCCGGCAAAGCCGCTCACGAAAAATTTCTGATTAATGACCATCACAAGTCCCGTCAGAAGAAGCTGATACAGTGCAATCGCCCACGCATTTCCCGCCAACCCTTCTGGCACCGGCCACCCCCACATGAGATGCCCCATGGACACATACATAAGAGGGATCAGTAGGCAAAGGGAAGCGATCAGTCTGCGGCGCAGCTTCGGTGTCTCGTGGTCCGCAAAAGCATCCCCTCCGGCGGCTGTGCTCCCACCGTTCTTCCCATTTAGGCTGCAGCTCCCGCCACCGCAATTTTCGGCTCCACCGCTCCCGCCCGCAGCAACTGCGCCATACCCGGCTTTCTCCACCGCCCGGCAGATCGCTTCCGCCGTAGCAGGTTCCTGAAACGACGCCACCATACTATTCATAAGTAAATTTACGCTGACCGTCCCGACGCCTTCGACGCCGCGCACCGCTTTCTCCACATGCGCGCTGCAGGCAGCACATGTCATGCCCGTCACGTTGAATTTTTCTGTTTTCATACTTGACTCCCAATTATCATTTATTCCCAATCTGCTATTTTATTTTTTTCATCAGCTCCACAGCTTCCGCAAGCATCTGCGTGTCGCCCTGCTGTACACCCTCCGCCACACATGTCATCATGTGCTCCTCCAGAATCACATAACCAAGACTCTGGAGCGCGCTCTCCACCGCGCCGATCTGTACAAGAACATCACCGCAGTAGCGGTTGTCCTCAATCATTCCCTGAATCCCTTTTAACTGACCGATAATCCGATTGATGCGGTTCTGTAAATTTTTCTGTTCTCCCGCCTCCCGCGGCGTGCTCTTGTGGCGGCAACAAGCGCACACGTCGCCCGCTGCTGTTTTTTCTTCACCCATTTATTTTCTCCATTTTTATAAGTTTATGTAATGATCCCGTACAAATTGGACCCTTTTTTGCTTTCATCACAATGATTTGATATAGGCATTATATACCCCCATGGGGTATATGTCAATAGCGCAAAATGACCGGGGACAATTTCTCATCCCCGGTCTGCAACTCCCCATATAATGAAATTCAACTCCATGAAATCAATTAGCCCTTCACCGCTCCGGCAACCATACCTTTGATGATCTGCTTGCTGAATGCGAAGTAGAAAATCACGATAGGAGCCATGGTGATCAGCATCGCCGACATGATCTTCGGATAATCCGATGTGAACTGACCCGTAAACTGTTTCAGTCCCAGCGGCACCGTGTACAGCGCCCTGTCCTTAATCAGAATCAACGCAAATGAGAACTCATTCCAACAGCTGAACACGTTGATTATCGCAACCGTCACCAGAATCGGCTTGCACACCGGAAGGATGATGCCGAACATCGTCTTGGAAAAGGTGGAACCGTCAATCGCAGCAGCCTCCTCAAGCTCCGTCGGAATGCCTTTCACATAGCCCTGCACAAGAAAAATCGACATGGGCAGTGCGAACGAGACGTACGGCAGCAGCAGCGTGTACCAATGGTTGGACAGCCCCATCTTGGAAAAGATGATGTAAATGGGAACCATCAACGAGTGGATCGGAATCAGCATTCCCATCAGGAACATCACATACAGAGGCTTATTTAGCGCAAAGTCAATTCTCGAAAGAATATAACCCACAATAAATGCGATAATCACAATCAACAGAACCGACAAAATCGTCGTCCTCGCGCTGTTACCCACCGACTGCATCAGACGGTAGTCCTTGTTGGACAGAATTTTCGTATAGTTCGCCAGCGTCGGCTCCTTCGGCAGACTCATGATATCCCTGTTGAACACTCTCTTCTCTTTCAGGGAGGAATAGAGCATCCAGAAAAGCGGGAAAATACAGGTCAGCGAGAAGAACCACAGGAAAAAGTTAATCACTACCGTAAGCACGCCTCTCTTTGCGCGGGTGCCTGCCGAATTATCTTCCACTTTTGTCATTTTCATATCTTTAGCCATAGCAGATCCCCTCCTTTACATGTTGGCCTTGCGGGCTTTGATTGCCTGTTTTCTTTCCTTCTCAATCTGTTTCAGATGCTTTGCCTCCTGACGGTCGTAGCTGTCCGTCATAAAGTAATTCATCAGAAGCTGGGAACCGCCGATCACGGCCAGCGCCAGAACGAAGATACCCACGGAAATACAGGAACCGTAGCCTAAGTTGGACTGTTCGAAGGAAACCTTATATCCGTACATCGCCATAACCATGGAGGAATAACCCGGTCCGCCTGAGGTCATGACGTAAATATTATCGAATGCTTTCATGTTACCCGCTACGCAGAGGGTGATACATACAAGCAGCGTATTCTTAATCAAAGGTAAAACTATGTAACGCGCGCGCTGAATTCCTGTCGCGCCGTCAATCTCCGCAGATTCCAGAACCTCCGTACTGATCGAGGAAACCGCAGACAGCAGGATCACCATATAGTAACCGATAAACTGCCAGATCAGAGGGATGGACACCAGAAGCATTACCAGCTTCGGCTCATTGAGCCATACCTTCTGCAGATCCTCCCTGCCAATCTTCTCTAAAAAGTAGTTCAGCAGACCTCTCTTGGAATCGTAGATCATCTGCCAGATAAAGCCGATGCAGACTGCCGAGATCGTGCTCGGGAAAAATCCAAATGTCCTGTGGATACCCTGCAGCTTGGTTACCTTGGAGTTGATTAACAGCACAACGATAAATGCCAGACCGATCTGTCCGATGATACAAACGATCACCAGAAAAATATTGTGCCAGAAAGAACTCCAGAAAACTTCGTCGCTAAACAGCTGCGCGTAATTGGCAAAACCATTAAAGGTTTTAACCGGTCCGCCCTTCCATTCAAAGAAACTGTAAAAAAGAGCTGCCACAAGCGGTGCAAATACCGTGAACACATACAGCGCCACGGGCACGGCAAGATATGCAGCTACTACCCATTTTTTCGGTTTAATAGATTTCAGCATAGATTCGCCCCCATTTCCTTTTTGCTCACTATTAACGTAACTGAGACATACCCCAAAAGCGAAACGAAGTCGTTTTCTACGCTTCGCCATAATTAAGCATGTGCTTAATCAAAGACCCTGTCAGGTAAGCGTCCGCCTAGGAGAAATCCCCTAGGCGGCGCAGCCTGTTTATGTTGTAAAACCCTCTCGACCATGATAAGCCGATTATGTGCCGAGCCCGCGTCAGCAGCGCTCGCAATGAAAACCTAAGACTCATTTTTCGCCGAACCTGCGAAGCAGTGCCCGCAATTGAGCGCTTGCGCTCAATTTGTTACTGACCCAAGTATGCCTTGTATGCAGCCTGTGTATCTGCCGCAACGGTTGCGGGATCTTTGTCGCCGTTAACCATTTCCTGCATCTCGGTATTAAGTACAGACCAAACGGAACCGTCTACATAAGAGTCATAAATCTCACAGCCCTTGTTGTCCACATAGGAGAAGTTGTAGAAATCCTGTGTGTACTGGTCGAATGCGGAAAGGTCTACATCGGAGCTGCAGAAACCAGCCAGTGCGTAGTTCGCGCCTACATACTCGGAGAATGCAGGACCTGTCAGATACTGGCAAAGATCGATACAAGCCGCAAGCTTGTCAGGATCAGAAGCTGCCTTTGCACTGATTGCCATACCGTAACCAAGACCGATATTCTGGAATTTCTCATACTTGGTAGCGTCTGCTGCCTGAGGAAGAACTGCAAACTTGGTGGTATCCTTCTTCGGATCGCCTTCCAGTGTAGCCTGGATATAAGAAGCATCCCAGTTACCGCCGATGAACGCTGCCGCGTCGCCAGAGATATAGTACTCACGAGCGTCCTCATTGGATACTGCGTTGAAGTCCTTGTTGAAGATGTTGGTGTCGTGGAACAGACGCTGTGTCTCTGTCAGAGCCGCCACAAACTCAGGAGCCTCGAAGTTGCCTGTGCCTGCAATGATATCAGAAAACCACTGTGTGCCAGTGTACTGATAGCCAAGGCAGGATACGAAACAGGAATTCATCTGCCACTGACCGGAGTTACCGAATGCGATGGTATCGATACCCTGACCGCTGAAGTACTCGGCCGCCTTCTCTACGTCAGCCCAAGTGGTGGGGAAGGAATCAAAGCCAGCCTCTTTCCACATAGCCTCGTCGTAGATGACTACGGTACAGGTACCGCCTGTCAGAGCAGGATAAGCGTAATACTTGCCGTCCGCGGTGAAGGGTACAAGATAATCCATGTTGTATTCACCCGCATAAGGGGAATTCTTAATGCTGTCTGTCAGATCATATACAAGACCCTGACCTGCCCAGCTGATGGTGTTCATACCCTGAAGCAGGAATACGTCCGGAAGATCGTCCGCTGCCGCGCGTGTAGCAATCTGTGTCTTATAGTCGTCGTTTGCCAGAACTTCCTCATCCAACGTAATGTTACCGTGGTCATTCTGCCAGTTAGCAAGGCATGTTCTGAAGCCATCAGAACCGCCGTTACCCTCAGACTCCTCAGATGTGGAGAAGTGCATGATGGAGATGTTTCCCGTGTAAGCGAGATCGCCGGATGCTGCACCGGTATCTGCCGCGGGAGCCTCCCCCTCTGCTGCAGGAGCCTCTTCCTCTGCCGCAGGAGCTTCCTCTGCCGCGGGAGCTTCCTCCTCTGCTGCAGGAGCTTCAGCTGCCGGAGCGGGATCGCTGCCGCATGCTGCAAGCGTCGCTACCATAGATGTTGCCAATAAGATGCTTACTACTTTCTTCCTCATACTTTTTCATTTCCTCCTTTTAAAAAGATAAAAAGTGTAATGGTTACACGAAACGCATTTTTACTTAAACGTTTTCGTAATGTTAGTCTAGCACACATTTCCTATATTGACAACCATTTTTTTAAATATTTTTAGACATTTTTTATATCAATTTTCTTTTTTGACTTTCATTTCCGTGTTATTTCTCCACATTTCGTCAAATTATAAAAATAATTGCGATAATATACCCCATTCTTGCTAAATGGTTTTCGTAGCCGCAATTTCGTGCAATCGAACCCTGCGCGGATATGCCGGCTCGCAATGCTCCGCATTCCCTGCACCAAAAAAAGAAGGACGGCATAAAATCCGTCCTTCCCGTTTTCTCAAACACTGCGCCCTTATCTATTCTTCCGCTGCACCGGCCGCCGCGCCCTGTTCTACCGGCTCCCTGTCCCTGTAAAACGCAAGCTGGTTCTTTCCTCTCTTCTTTGCCTTGTATACACCCTGGTCAGCCGCTTTATAAAGCGTCTCAAAGTCGCTGCCTTCCTGCGGGAATACCGCCACGCCAATACTTGCCGTAGCCTTATACTTCACGTACTCGCCCGCCTGAAAGTTCTTAAAAAAGACTTCCATCTTTCTGGCTTCCTTCAGGATCGCCTCCTCGGTCGCAATGTCCTTAAGAAATACCATGAACTCATCACCGCCCACACGGCCTATGATATCGCTGGCACGGAAAATCGCCCCAATCTGGATACCAAGGGAACGCAGCACCTCATCGCCAAAAGCATGTCCCATCGTATCGTTGATCTTTTTAAAATTATCTACGTCAACCATAAACATCATGCACTGTTTATCGGGGTTCTTTGCCATATAGTCCTTAATCTTGCGCTCCGTCGCCAGCTTATTGTTCAAACCGGTCAGAAGGTCTGTATCCGCCTTGTCTTCCAATTCCTTCTTCTTATTATTGCTGCGTATCTTTCCGATAATATTGATCACCATAACAACACAGAAGAACACGGCGATCGTAAGCGCCAGGGCAAGAACCATGTCCCGTGTGTTTTTTCTGATATAATTCGCCTGTCTCTCCGCATAAGACCCACTGACACCAAGTATCAGACTCCAACGGTTTGTGCCAAGCGGCACAGAAGTCAGAACCTGTCTCTGTTTACCTGTCTGGATATCTACACTGCCGCGGGAGCTGCTGTTCAGACGATTGCGGATGGTTCTGGCATTCTCCTTACTCTCCGCCTCCATCGCCGAAAAGATATTGCCCCCCTGCACACAGGCGTTCGTCGCCGCACCGCTCACACCCAGTATATTTCCTTCCAGATCCACAACAACGAGAAAGCTCGTGGAATCGTATCCCGACTGCAGCAGCATGTCCCCAAACCGCTCCATCGGATAGTAAAGCATCAGATATCCGTGTTCCGCATTCGCCCCGACGTGCTTCACCACAATCACAGACTTTTCTTCGCCTGTATATACATAGGGAAATTCACCTACAAGCGCCTCCGCAAACCAAGGTTCCTGACCGACATCGATCGACGTGCCTGTCTGGTCCACAGCCTGTCCGTCAGCAGTACAGTACAGAACTTTATCTACATCCGCGCACTTCGACGCAATATCCAGCACTCCCATCACGTGGGCAGTTTCTTCCGTCCCAATTCTCTCAAGTATTTCACCGGCTGTCTCGCCGACCTTGCCCACCTTTTGCAGTTCGTGAAGAAAACGATCCCCGTACCCTTCCGTCGAGGAGATCAGCGTCTTCGAAACTGTCGCCTCCGCCTCCTTATTGCTCTTCGCCGAAAAGCTCAGCAACATGGCAACAAGGACCACCATCATGATGCCCGTTGGAATAAGCCACTGTAACACACTAGACTTGTCTTGATTATCCATCGATTTCCTGATTCCCCTCATCAATTCTCAGAGAAAAGTCCATATCATCAGTAACTTTCTCTGTCTCCGGCTCCAGCTTCTTAAAGATGCCGCTATATATCCATGCCGCCGCGTAAGCCGGCGCCGAAATGCCAAACAGAAATACAAACAGGAGCGCATAATTTGAAAAGTACGCGATCACAAGCGGCAGTACATAGCATCCCACCATCAGCAGCGTCTTTGGCAGATTGACAAAAGCCAGTATCATTGCATTCTTGAGCGTGTTCTTCACCGTATTCTCAAATCTTGCCTGTAACGGAAAAACATAAACCGCTGCCATCGCAAGCAGGACAGCCACCGCCACCACCGCAATTACAAGCGGTTTCGGAAAAGTCAACCCCGAATAATTAAAGATTAATGAATCTCCCACATAGACCAGAATCACCAGAAGCATCAAAAGCCATATGGTGGTAGCCTGCCTGAAATTCTGCTTAAAGGACTTAAAGAAACCTTTGATCAGATATCCCTCTTCGCCGCGCACGATCTTAAGCAGCACATAATGCATCGCTGTAAAAGCCGCTCCTGCAGTTATAACAGGAATACAGCAGAGAATCATTAAAAAATTCATAATCATCAAATCCCCCACACGGTTTAAAACCCGCATGAAAGGACTGTCCATATCAAAAAATTTACCCACGTCTGTCACTCCAAAATTTGCTAGGCTATATATAAGATTATATATCACCAAGGCGTGAAAATCCATATAAAACATAAAAATATGTAAAAAACAAACTAATTTAGATTTTATATTTCGTACTGACCTGCTGATACTGCATGTTAAGCGTCTGGTACATTTTAAGGATTCTGGCGGTTTCTTTCTTTACATGCGCCATAACTTCATCATAGGACTCCACCAGCACCATAACCGGCTGTCTCTTAAACCGGTTCTTATCAGCCTCTTCGTTCAGCAGCCGGAGCACCTGCTGCTTCGACACGGCATCCCGGTAGCTCCGCTTGTTCACCAGGGCGCTGACCACATCCCCCACCTGCAATACACCCTGTTGGAGACTGATCTGCTTGTCAGTCAGTCGTTTTGGATATCCGTTACCGTCCCCTCTCTCATGGTGCGCCAGCGCAATACTTACCACCTCGGCATCCACTTTATGTTCCAGCTTCTCCTGCGTAATGCCCACGTGTGTACGGACATGCTTGATCTCTTCCGGTTTCAGCTTGCGGGGCACCTGCAGAATATCCTGCGATATCCCGAGCATCCCCAGATCGTGCAGCAGCGCCGCATAGTAGATCATCTCCCTCTCCTGATCCGGCAGGAACAGGCGGGAGGAAATTTCCTCACAAATACAGATCGTGGTAACTGTATCCAGCACCATGCTCTCGCGGACGAAACCCATACAATAAATCAGCATATCCATGAAAGTCTTTTTATCTTCATTGGAAAAAATCATATATTCAGCGATCTCATCCAGCTCTTCCTTATAGGAATTATCCTTAATCTTTTCCAGAATATTATACTTCGCGTCACACTGGTAAAAACGGTCCAGACCCGTGGCAGAAAGTTTCGTGCCCGCCTGTTTCTGAAACATGCGCGGATCAAACTGCGCACCCATGGTATTAGAATAAATGTCAATCTTCTCAGCGATATTAACGTAAGCCGCCACATCCTTATATGCGTAATCTACCGTCTGCAGCTTCTCGTAGTCCCGGCAGTGGTACATCAACACTTTTGACATGTCCGGCACCGGGGAGAGATACTTAAAGAACAGGTAGCCATAGATGGAATGCGCCATGCTGTCCCTCGTCTCGTACTGCAGCATATCATTGATTCTGGATTTTTCCGTTTTATACGCTCCGATATCATGCATCGTCGCAACCATAACGATATCCGCCAGTTCAAACTCCTCGTACCTGTTTTCTTCCTGCAGCATCTTATACACAATATAAGCCACTCTGGATCCATGTTCCATCAGCGTGGGATTAATCAGTTTCAGAATATCCCGCATCAGCAGATATATGTCCTTGCTCCTAATATACTCCATAAATTTCCCCCGTCTCCGATTCCGTCACAACACAAACTCCATCGGCGTATAAATAATGCCGTCCCTCTTCTCCTGCGGCCGCAGGTCCCGAAACCCCAGCCTGTGATAAAACTCCACCCCATAAGGCGAAGAATTGACCGTCACACGCGTTTCCTGCAGCTCCGTTAAAAGGTAATTTGACATATACTGGATCAAGGCACGTCCAATGCCCCTTCTGTGGTATTTTTCATCCACAAACAGCAGAGAAATATGCACTCTGTCGCGAAGCGTCAGCATCCCCACGAGCTTTTTCCCGTCAAGCGCCACGAACATCTGGTACGCGCCCATGACAAACATTCTGTAGAGCGTAGAATCTGTAATAAAATTCTCGAAATTCTTCACACCTTCGGGCGAATAGACATCCGCCTCAAACCTCATAAAAGTACGCCATGCCAGCGACATGGCATCTTCCCACTCTTCCCGGTATGCACTTCTGATTTCATACGGTATCCCCAAAACAATCAGTAACTCCTTTGCTGTCTTCCCATTATTTTATCGTACTTTCTTCAGAATTACAACCTGTTGCGTGGATTCATCCCCTCCCCTTGTAACTATTCAGTCTTCGACTTCATAGTTACTGAATCCGACCTATTCCAGTTTTGCCTTCGGCAAAGAGGTCGGATTCTTCTTAACCTTTACCTGTTCTCACGGACTTTGCCGCAAGAGCAAAGTCCTAAGCCGAACTGTTACCTCCCCTTCAAAAGCACCTCCACCGCCTTCTCCAGCTGGTTATCCACATCCTCATCATAGTATGCGTCACTGTCAAACTCGCAGACCACATCAGGCTCAATGCCGACCCCGTGGATATTATTGCCCTTTGGCGTATAATATGCGCTGATTGTAAGCTTTAAAGCCGTACCGTCAGTCAGAGGCAGCACCCGCTGGACAATACCCTTCCCAAAAGTGGTCGTGCCGACCAGCGTCCCTATATTATAATCCTGAATCGCGCCCGCCAGGATCTCAGACGCACTTGCAGAATTACCGTTCACAAGCACCGCCAGAGGCATATCCATTTCATGCCTGCCGTCGCACGTATACTCGTCACGCTCGCCGTACTTATCTTCGGTATAGACAATCAGCCCCTTGGGCAGAATCTGTCTCGCAATATCCACCACCACGTTCAGGCTGCCTCCGGGATTGCCGCGCAGATCCAGAACAAGCCCTTTCGCACCGAAACCTTTTATCACGGCAAGCGCTTCGGTAAACTGATCGGTAGTTACATCATCAAACTCGGTAATCTGAATATAACCAATATCATTTTCGAGCATTTCATATTTGACCGTGGGCGCTTCGATCTGCCGCCGCTCCACATCGATCTCCAGATAATCGCTTTCTCCCTCGCGGTAGATGGTCAGGTGGACTTTCGTGCCCTCTTCACCCTTTACAAGCGACACAATCTCGGAAAGCTCCATCCCCATCGTGCTCTCGCCGTCCACAAGGTAAAGCAGGTCGTCCGCACGCAGTCCAGACTCCTCGGCAGGTGTCCCCTCTATAATGCCCGATATTTTGCCAAGTCCGGTATTGGGATCTATCATCAGATAAGCCCCGATACCATAATAGATACCTGCCGTATCCTGCATCATATCGCTCCACTCTTCCTCGGTATAATAGACGGAATAGGGATCGCCCAGCGCACTCACCATGCCGGCGTACATGCCTTCGGTCATGGCATCCACGTCAATATCCGCATCCTGATAGTAGTACTCGTCGATCACTTCCTCGATCGCCTCAAGTTTCTTCTCCGTCTCCTCGCTGACAACGCTGGACGCCGTTCCTTTTTTTGCCACTTTTTTGCTGTCCACCGCCTCATAGACCTTCATGCCCACAAAAGTAAATCCACAGATAAGTGTCGTCAGCGCCACGCCGAGCAGCATACCGAGCAGAAAACTGCCGCCTCCCTTGCCATTCCCCGGCTGGGATGTCTGCTGCGGCACGGAACCGCCGTTATAACCACCCGGCGCGCCATTGTAATAGGGGGGTGTCTGCTGTCCGCCACCCTGAATAGGGTAGTCATTATAATAACGGTTGCTATCATTCCTTGAATCCAAGTTGGGTCATCTCCTTATACACAATATAATACTCCGTCCATGCCATTCGCAAATTGCCTCTTCGAGGCAATTTACTCATGTACGGCTTTCGCATATTCTCTTTGCTCCGTCCATGCCATTCGCAAATTGCCTCTTCGAGGCAATTTACTCATGTACGGCTTTCGCCGTATAGTCCGGCGTAAAACAGCCTTCCGAAAGCAAGCTTTCGTCTGTCTGATTTCCGTCGGACTGCATGGACTCAATGCTAATTCAAATAATTCCACGGGCTCACGTAGTTTCCGTTCAGGCGCACGCTGAAATGCAGATGGGGTCCGGTGGACCGCCCAGTGGAACCCACCGCCGCAATGTTCTGTCCTTTGGAAACGGTCTGCCCTTTGGAAACATACAGGGCGGAACAGTGCATGTATATAGTATACAGTCCACTGCCGTGATTGATCATAATATAGTTGCCCATGCTGCCGCTGTAATCCGCAGCCACCACGTCACCGTCATACGCCGCCAGAATAGGCGTTCCCGAGGACGCCGCCATATCCAGCCCGTTGTGGAACTTCTCCACGCCGAGGATCGGGTGCATACGGTTGCCGTACTCGTCGGAAATGCGTTTGTAGCCGGGGCATGGCCAGGCAAACATGCCGCCGTTATAGATTCTTGCCTGCGCATTCTCTGCTTCCAGCCTCGCACGCTCCTCCGCCACCGCCTTCTCCAGCGCGGCAATCTCGGCGTTCTCCTGGGCGATCATATCCTCATATTCCTTGATTGCCGCCTCTTTATTGGCAATATCTCCGCTGACGGAAACAATCTGCGCCTCCTTCTCCCCGATCAGACTGCTGACATTAGCCTCCTCCTGCTTTACCGCCTCTCTTGCCTCATCCAGAAGCTCTTTTTCCACCTCCAGCTCCTCTTTGCAGAGTTCCACGTACTTGCGCGTCTCCACATATTCATTCAGCTTATCCCTGTCATAGCGCGACAATGCCTCGATATAATCGGCGCGGTTCACAATCCCTGAAATACTCTCGGAGCCGAAGAGCGTTTCCATATAAAAAGAATCACTGCGCTCATACATGAACTGGATGCGTTTTTTCATGGCGGCATACTGCAGTTCCTGCCTCGCCTGTGCTTCATCCAAGTCTCTCAATGTCTCCTCGATCTCTTTCTCTTTTTCGGTAATCATTGTATTATATTGTGCGATCTTCTCCTGTATGTCTGCAAGCTGCCCATCCAGCTGCTGCACAAAGGCTGTCAGGTCACTTTTTGACTGCTCCAGTTCTTTTTTCAGCCTTTCCACGTCGGTCAGACTGCTCTTCAAACCGGAAACCTCTTCCTTTGCCTTCTCGATCTCACGCTCCTTCTCGCGGATGCTCTCACTGGTAACCGCCTGCACGGAAGGCGCAGGAATCGCACAGGAGAGCACAAGCGCAAGGCATAATGTAACGCCCGTTATTTTTTTAATCTTTTTTCGGATGTGTATCTTCAATCTGTAACCTCTACATAATCTTACTCTGCCGCTTATTTTTCTTTTGCTGCTGTCACACTCTCAAATGCCGTCTCACCGTCACGATACTGCCCAGAAAACCAATACCCACGCCCAATCCGAGAGATACGGGGACAAGCACGTTAAAGACTTCCCCCACTGACACAAAGCTCAGCAGAGAGGAAAGCTGCGGAAAACGGTCCGTCACATAAGATAAAACCACATTATATATTGTATAAATAAAGCCGAGCGGCAGCGCCGCACCGATCAGCCCGATCATAATACCTTCCACCACAAAGGGAGAACGTACGAAAAAATCGGTAGCTCCGATGTATTTCATAATGTTGATTTCCTCTTTACGGACGGAGATACCAATCGCCACGGTATTGCTGATCAGGAAAATGGACACTGCCAGCAGAATCGCAATAATACCGACGGAAACATAGGCAATCAGCGCGTTGACTCCGGTCAGGGTGGTTGCCACCAGCTCCGAGCGGTTTACCATCCGCACACCGTCTATGGATTCCAAATAGGTCACGAGCGCGGACTGCATGGACACGTCGTTCAGATATACCTGATAGTTGGCGGAATTTTCCAGCGGGTTCTCCGTAAAGCCGTCGCCATACTCGCCCAGATACTCATCCCGGAAACTCTCCCACGCCTCCTGTGCAGAGATAAAGTCCATCTTCGCCACCTCGGGACGCTTCGCAATCAAATCGCCGATCTGCTGAATTCTTATATCCTCAATACCCTCATCGAAGAACACCCAGACGGAGACACCCTCCTCCGCGCTCTTCACAATATGCTGGAAATTCGCAAGAACCGCGTAAAAAATACCGAAGAGGAAAAGGCACGCCGCAATGGTTGCTATGGATGCCAGCGAAAAAAGCTTATTGCGGAAAATATTGCGGAAGCCCTGCTTCAGCGTGTAAAAAAAAGTACTAATCCTCATCAATGTACCCTCCCTTTTCCTCGTCGCTGATAATGACGCCGCGGCGCAGGGTTACCACGCGTTTCTGCATTGCGTTCACAATTTCACGGTTATGGGTAACAACGATAACAGTCGTTCCGTTTTCATTGATCTGCTCCAGAAGTTTCATAATCTCCCATGAATTTTTCGGATCCAGATTACCCGTAGGCTCGTCCGCCAGAAGAATCGTGGGCTGGTTCACAAGCGCGCGTGCAAGCGCCACTCTCTGCTGCTCACCGCCGGAAAGCTGTCTGGGCTTCGCCTTATATTTGCCGGCGAGTCCCACAATCGCCAGAATGCTGGGCACATTCTTCTTAATCTCCTTATTGGATTTCTGGATAATGCGCTGTGCAAAGGCAACGTTCTCATAGACGTTCCTGTCTTTCAGAAGGCGGAAATCCTGGAATACAATCCCAAGATTTCTTCTGAATTTCGGGATTTTCCTGTGCTTGATCTTGGAAAGATCATAACCCATCACATTTATGTAGCCGCTGCTGATGGTAAGTTCTCTCAGAAGAAGCTTAATCAATGTGGATTTACCCGATCCGCTGTCTCCCACAACGAAGACAAATTCCCCCCTGCTGATATGGAGATTCACATCCTTCAATGCCGGCGCGCCGGTCGAGTAAGCTTTGCTCACATTCGTCAGGTTGATAATTTCATTTTCTACTGCTGGGGCTTTTCTTTTCTTTTTTACTGCCACGTTTCTTCTCTCCTACTTTTCTTCCGTTTTCTTATCTACACCGTCAGAAAGCTCATTCACTTTCCTTTTCGCTTCATCCAAATCCTTACATCCGTCTAAAATCATGGAAATCATTTTAATAATTTTATCAAACTGTTTGTCTGTCATAATTTCTACCATACCCTTTCCTCCATACATTAGAATTCAAACGATTCCATATACTTCATATATTTTACCACCATCAAAGCGATTTTAAAGGTGATGGCATCCTCAAACACGCGCAGATCCAACCCCGTGCTCTTCTGCAGCTTATCCAGACGGTAAACCAGCGTATTCCTGTGGATAAAGAGCTGTCTGGAAGTCTCAGACACGTTCAGGGAATTTTCAAAAAACTTGTTGATGGTAACAAGCGTCTCCTCATCGAACTCGTCGGGGCTTTTGCCGTCGAAAATCTCTTTGATGAACATTTTACACAGGGGAATCGGAAGCTGATAGATCAGTCTGCCGATACCCAGTTCACTGTAGGCAATCACGTCGCGCTCACCGAAGAAAATCTTCCCTACGTCCAGCGCCATTTTCGCCTCTTTGTAGGAGCTGCTCACGCCCTTGATCTCATTTACCACCGTGCCGTATGCCACCCGGACATTCTTAAAGCTTTCCTTGCGCAGATAAGCCACCACCGATGCCGCGCACCGCTCGATCTCCCGCGGGCTGTCGTCCTCAGAAAGGTCTTTTACCACAATCACGTCGTTTTCGTCCACAGCTGTGATAAAGTCCTTATTATTCACGCCGAAATATGCGCGCACACTCTCAAGCGCATTGTAATCCTTGACATTGTCCGTTTCCACAATGAGCGCGACACGTCTGACATCCGTCTGTATATGTAACTTCTTCGCGCGGCTGTATATATCTACCAGAAGCAGATTGTCCAAAAGCAGGTTCTTCACAAAATTATCCTTGTCAAACCGCTCCTTGTATGCAATCAACAGATTCTGAATCTGGAACGCCACCATCTTGCCGACCATGTAAACATCCTCACCCACACCACCGGCAACCAGAATATACTCCAACTGCTGCTCATCAAAAATCTTAAAATACTGATACCCCTGAATCTCCTGCGAATCCGCCGGAGACTCCGCAAACTCCGCCGCCGCCTTACCGCAGCGCTCCATCTCCTCTGTCGTCATCGCCGCAGCCTTCCCATCCACGTCCATGACACAAAGTTCCACTCTGGCGATAGCTTTCAGACCCTCAATCGTGTTTTGCAAAATCTGATTTGAAATCATTACCACACCCCTCTTATGTTTCGTAACAATTCACTATGCCTTTTCGCCCCATATTTTCCGAAAATGCAAAAGCTAGGTACTATTTTAATCTATATCTACAAAAAAATCTACCTGCATTCGTGAATTTTTTGTGTATTTTTTAAGATTTTTGGCGACTAAAAGGATTCCGCAGCATTGTTAAAATTGCATATTGTTACCGCCGTCGGTGATATGGTAGAATAGATTTGAAGAAAGGTTGGTGATTATTATGGATATTGCAGGATTATCTGTTGCCATGTCCAGCGCCAAAACAAACGACGCCTTCGGCGTAGCGATGCTTGCCAAATCTCTGGATCAGGCGGAAACCACAGGCAGTCAGGTTGTCGGCATGATGGACGCGGCGGCAATGGAACTGTCCGTCAATCCCCATATCGGCGGAAACTTTGACATGACAGTCTAAACCAAAATAGCGACCCTTTTGGGTCGTTATTTTGGTGCAAAGCATCTCGATACTGCCTATGCAGCGAGCTGCTTTAGAGACCCTTACGCAAGCAGTATCAGTTCCAGGCTCATATACCCCAGACAGAGCACAATCGCAATAATCAGCGGCACACTCAGCAGGTATTCTGCACGCGGCGGCTGCGGCTGACTCCACTGCTGCCAACTCTGCTGCCGGGGCATCTGGTATGGCGATATTGACGGCTGTGGCTGCAGATTCAACTGCATCGGCGGCTGCGTCATCTGGTAAGGCAGTGGCTGTCGGTTCTCCGCCACCGGTCTCCTGTCACGCCTTCGGAACAGCTCCGAAAACGCCGCCTGCCGTCCCTCATTTTTCGCGATCCACACGATCACACAGACCGCAATGGGCGTTGTGACTGCCGCGATCACCAGATAGATGGAAAGCGCCGCCAGAAGATCCTGCGCTGACAGCTGCTCCGCCGTCTCGTTCGCCGCCTGTCCGTACGCACTGTTCAGAAGGCTTTCCGATACATACATAAGGACAACCTGACAGGAATTAAAAAACATATGACAGAAAACGGAAGCCCACAGACTTCCCGCCGCCTCCACAAGCAGCACAAGAAAAATGCCGATTGCAAATGCATAAACCGCCTGATTAAAATTCATATGCATTAACCCGAAAAGCAGCGACGATAAAATCATTGCCGAGATACCATTACTCCGCGCGTTCCCGTAACGCGTGCTATTTTCTGTGCATCCGCTTCTCCTGTAACTCCTGTATATGACACCGCGGAAAACAAATTCCTCACAAAAAGGACCGAATATCCCAATCATAAAAAGCATGACCAGAAAAGACGTGCTCACAATATCGCCCTCCAGCGCCGCTACCGCATTGTCCGTGAAAAACATAGTCAGCGCGTTGAGTACCGTGACGAGTGGCATAATCAGAAAAGTGCACAGCATGATCATCAGAAGCGTGGAAATCTTCACCTTATGAAACGCAGCAGCCTCAAACCGAGTCGGCGCACCTGGCATCCGCGTTCGCGGCATACCATACGCAGGCGGCACGTCCGGCATCTGGGACCGTGACATACCATACGCCGGCAGCGTGCCCGGCATCCGCATCCGGGATACTGGCGCCGTCTCCCTGCGCTCAAAAATCAGCAGAAATATAATCGTAGGCACGATCAATATGCTCTGGCTCAGGAAGAAACTCAATACAAGGCTGTCGGGAAGAAGCGAACCCCAAAAAATCAGAAACGCTATCACCCCAAAATGCACCAATATGATAGTCAGAAACAACCAATTCGCTCTTTTACTCGTCATTGCGTCTTATCGCTTTCTCTGTTATTGTAATTTTACCCGCTTTCAGCAAATTACCTACCGCCCGTTTAAACTCGTTCTTGCTCATCTGCATCTCTCTGCGGATCACTTCGGGTGACGCTTTATCGTTAAACGGCAACGCCCCGCCAAAACTGTCAATCGCCTGCATCACCTTCTCCGCATCACCCGCAATCTGCAGATATGCTTTCTCGCGAATGCTCAGGTCCAGCTTCCCGTCCTCTTTCACCGCCGTCACGCGGGCGTTTACAGTATCTCCAATCGAAACATTCCCGTATAATTCCCTTTTCGGAATCAACCCTGAATACTGATCGTCCACCGCCACAAAGGCGCCGAAATTAGGGCTGATCTCGTAGACGGTGCCGCTGACTCTGTCATCCTTTTTATAACCACTCTTATTTTTCAGGTAAGGATACACGTTCATGGTGGCGCAGAGTCTGTCCGACTTATCAATATAAAGCGCGGCAAGGCACTCTTCCCCCGCGGACACTCTTCTCGTCTGCTCTTTGAAGGGAAGAAGCAGATCTTTTTCCAGTCCCCAGTCCAGAAACGCGCCGATCTTCCCGACCTGTGCCACACGCAGCCTATTAACCCCGTGCAGAGTAATTTTCGGCATATTTGTGGTGGCAATTAGTCTGTCCTTTGAATCGCGGTACACAAAAACCTCAACCTCGCCGCCGTTTGCCGCGCCCTCCGGCACCTGTTTTTTCGGCAGAAGGACTCTTTCCTCCGTATTTGCTCCATCATACAGATATACGCCGAACTCTACCTGCTTTATTACTTTTAAAGTCTGTATTTCACCCAGTTGAATCATTTTTCTCTCCATTTCCTTTGTATACGCTCAGCACGCGCCATTCACAAAATCGCACATTAAGCTGGTGAACTAAACTCCACAACGCAGTAGGGGCTGCCGTCCGCCCCGTTCAGGGAAACCGTGTACAATTTCCCGTCCGCCCCCGCCGCCATCACGGGACAAATTTCATCCCCCAGCAGCGCCTGACTCTTATACTCTACGCGAAGCTGCCCTATTTTGAATCCACCCGGAATGCAATCCATCGCCATGCGCACATACTGTCCGTTATTGACATGATGATTGGTGTCCAAGTGATGCGGTTTGACCGTGAATGTCTCCATCGGCTGTCCGTCCGCAGGCACTGCAATCTTTCTGGGCGCATACTCCATCGGATATTTCTCCTCTGGCACATATCCCGCCAGCATATCCTCATTTGGCTTTACCGGGCGCATTTTCTCCCTGCCCATCAGCGTCCAGATTGAATTTGCCCATGCAAGCGCCTCCCCCTCTTCCGTCTGCATCAGGAAATTACGAAATCCCATAAAGCCGCGAAACTCATAGGGCGCCGTACCGACCACAATCCGCTCTCCGTATTTCGGATACCGCGCAATGCATATCTGCCACGCGGACAAAAGCCATACCTGCCTGATTTTATCCATATAGGAAAGCCCCAGCCCGATATCTTCGGAGTGGAAAGTAGAACAGTCCTGAAAATAGTCCAGCAACGACTGCAGGCTTAAACAGCCGTCCTCCCCCACCTCGCTGTACCGTACTCTTCCGTCAAATGTATACATGGTAATCCGACCTCTCTATACCGCATTGTTTTCCGTCTTTACAACGTTTCCGCCACCGGCGCAACGCTCCTTGCCAGAATCCCTTTCATCTGCGCTATGGCAATGCCATAGTTCGTGACCGGCACGCCCTGCCTTTTTGCAAAGCGCATCCTCCGCAGCACTTCCCGCTCATTTAACATGCATCCCCCGCAGTGGATCACCAGCGCATATGGCGTCAAATCCTCAGGAAAACCCGTGCCCGAAGCGGTTTCTATGACAAGGTTCTTTCCTGTATATTTTTTCAAGAAACGGGGTATTTTCACCGTCCCGATATCTTCACATTGTCTATGGTGCGTACAGCCTTCCGCGATCAGCACGCGGTCACCGTCTTTCAAACTGTCTATGGCTTTCACGCCCTCCACCGCAATTTTCAAAAAGCCTTTATAACGCGCCATTAAAATAGAAAAAGATGTAAGCGGAATATCCTCCGGTACAATTGCCGCCACTTCCTCAAACGCCTGACTGTCCGTAATGACAAGCGCCGGCTTCTCTGAAAGTTTTTGAAGCGCCTCCGCCAGCTCCTTCTCCCGCACCACCACAGGAACCGCCCCCGCCTCCAAAAGATCGCGTATCGTCTGCTGTTGGGGGAGAATCAGCCTTCCTTTGGGCGCCGCGGAATCAATGGGAACTACCAGCACTACAATATCCATAGGCTTCACCAAATCTCCCACAAGGCGGCGCTCCTCTTTATCGGGACACATTGCCGCCAGCCTTTCTTTCAGTTCGTGGATGCCTGCGCCTGTTTTTGCACTCACATATATAACATCCGCTATTCCATTTTCGTCCCGCCCGGCATCCGACTCTCCCGTCATCGGCTTCCCGGTCACTTGCAAATCCGCGCTGTCCCGCTCCGTGTCCGATCTCATCGAGCATTTGCCCGTCGTGTCGAAAAAAATATCTGGCTTCACTATATCATTTTCAGAGTCCCATATATCGGACTTTGTAGTTGCTATAATAAACGGTATCTCCCGCTCCCTGAAAAGTGCAAGCAGCCCCTCATCGCACGCCGTCATGCCCTCCGCTGCATCCACCACCAGCACCGCAATATCTGTCTTTTCGAGCACCTGTTTTGTCTTTTTGACGCGCTGTTCGCCGAGCGATCCTTCGTCGTCAAAGCCGGGTGTATCAATCAGCATGACGGGACCCAGCGGCAAAAGCTCCATCGCCTTATATACCGGATCGGTGGTCGTTCCCCGAACCTCCGACACCACGGAAAGCTCCTGCCCCGTCACCGCATTAAGCAGACTGGACTTGCCCGCATTGCGCCTTCCGAAAAAACCGATATGTGCCCGCTCCCCCGCGGGGGTGTTGTTCATACCCATACTTGCGCTGTCCTTTCCCCAATTTAAAACCGGAAGTCCCGAATTCCTTCCTCGATCTTCGTCAGATGATCCTTCGCAATCTCCCGCACCCGCTCCTTTGGGATATTCGCAAGTTCCGCCTGTATCAGCGCCTCACCGATAGCTTTCGTCTCCTCAGACGCATAGTCCATCAGATACTCCTTCAACGTCATCAGCGCGTTGGGATGACAGCAGTTCTGTATCTGCCCTGTCTTGCACAGGCTCATAAAACGGTCGCCCGTCCTGCCCTCGCGGTAACACGCCGTACAGAAGGACGGAATATAGCCAAGCTCCATCAGCCACTTAATAACTTCATCCAGCGTCCTTTGGTCGGACACGTCGAACTGCTCCGTGTCGGTAGGACGCTCCTCCTCCGAATAACCGCCCACGGATGTCCGGGACGCCCCGGAAATCTGGGACACGCCCAGACGAATCACCTTCTCCCGCACCGCCTGACTCTCCCTTGTGGAGATGATCATGCCAGTATAAGGAACCGCAATGCGAATCAAGGCGCAGAGCTTTGCAAAAATCTCATCGTCAATGCCGTTGTCAAATGCCGCTGGGTCAATATCGTCGGCATGTTTAATCCGCGGCACACTGATGGTATGGGGACCTACCCCGTGTACGGCTTCCAAATGCTCCGCGTGCATAAGCAGCCCGGCGAACTCGTATTTGTACAGCTCCAGACCGAACAGCACGCCAAGCCCCACATCATCAATGCCGCCGTCCATCGCGCGGTCCATCGCCTCGGTATGATAGTTGTAATCATGCTTTGGCCCGGTAGGATGCAGCTTCAAGTAGCTCTCCTTATGGTAAGTCTCCTGAAAGAGAATATAAGTGCCGATGCCCGCCTCTTTGAGCATACGGTACTCCTCCACCGTGGTCGCCGCAATGTTCACGTTGACGCGGCGAATGGCGCCGTTTTTATGATTGATGGAATAAATCGTTTTGATACATTCCAAAATATACTCGATCGGATTGTTAACCGGGTCCTCCCCCGCTTCAATCGCCAGACGCTTGTGCCCCATATCCTGCAGGGCGGTTACCTCCTGTTTTACTTCCTCCTGCGTCAGCTTTTTTCGCGGAATATTTTTATTCTTCATGTGATACGGGCAGTAAACGCAGCCGTTTACACAGTAATTCGACAGATAAAGGGGCGCGAACATCACGATGCGGTTGCCGTAATAAGCGAGCTTAATCTCCTCCGCCAGCGCATATATCTTTTCGAGAATCTCCTTGTCCTCACAGGCAAGAAGCACCGACGCCTCCCGGTGGGAAAGACCTGCGCACACCGTGGAATTTCCCTCTTTTCCGGGTCTTGCCTTGTCCAGAATCTCGTTGATGAGGGCTTTGTTATTCTTGTTTTCCTCCGCGTATTTCAGCGTTTCAAGGATTTCCTCATGGTTGATAAAATCGTCTGCACACAATGATTTCGGATCGTACATTTTATTTTACCTTCTTTCTCACATGCCTTTTAAGTTTATTTCCCTACGCTTCCTTGGTTTTCGCGCAACCCGTTCCATCACTAAATAATTATAGCTATTTCATTTATGATGTCTGTACTGCATCCCCTCTGCTCTCCACCACGCGATACCCCGCCTGCGCCACACTCTCCTTAAGCGCCGCCAGCCCTTCCGCCGCTTCCTGCCCGGTACACACCTTATTGTCATATAGGCTGTACTGCCCTCGCACATTTACAGGTGACAGATTCGGCATTACCACATTGGCACCAGCTTTCAATCCCATCTCCCGCCCCTGCGGATGGATGGTGCCAAGCGCCGTAGTCGCTGGAATCAGCGCCTTCGGCAGTGTCAGTCTGGTAAGCGCCACCATAGTCAAAGTGTGCTCTAGGCTGCCCGCAGACTCCCCCGCAAAAGGCGTGTCGTGATGGGGGATAAACGGTCCGATCCCCACCATTTCAGGCTGAAACGCCTGCAAAAACCGCATATCCGCAATCAGCTCTTCCGTTTTCTGAAAGGGAGAACCTACCATTAAGCCAGCCCCGGTCTGATATCCAATCTGCTTTAAGTCCCGCAGGCATTCCATACGGCGCAGATAAGACTGTCCCGGCGGATGCAGCTTTTCGTAATGAGAGCGGGATGCCGTCTCATGCCGCAGCAGATACCGATCCGCTCCCACCTGATGCCAGCGTTCATAATCCTCGCGCGGTCGTTCCCCCAAGGAGAGTGTCACCGCACAGTCAGGATATTTTTCCTTTATACCGGCAACCACTCTCTCCACCCACTCCCCCGTGTGGTAAGAGTCCTCGCCGCCCTGCAGCACAAACGTGCGAAATCCCAGCGCATAGCCCTGTTCGCAGCAGGCAAGAATTTCCTCCCCCGTAAGCCTGTAACGCGATATGTTCGTGTTGCTCCGGCGGATACCACAGTAGAGACAGTCATTTTTGCAGAAGTTTGATATCTCAATCAGCCCCCTGATGTAGACATCCGTCCCATAATGCCAACGGCGCACCTTGTCCGCTTCATTAAATAACAGTTGTTTTTCATAGTCGCCTTCGATAAGATACCGCCACTCATCGTCGGATAGCTCCCCGCCCACGATGAGCCGGTGTGTCAGGTCTGTCATAAAACCTCCTGTGCGCCTTTTATACCCAACTGCTTTTCAGCCTGCTGATATTATAGTATAACACTTTCTTTTAAAAAGCGCGATAGCCAGATTCTAAAATAGGAATCTGACTATCGTATTTCATCATCCTCATAATATTGCGCCTGTGCGCGCCACAGTGCATAATACTTCCCATTTTTGTCCGCCACCAGCTCTTCGTGGCTCCCCATCTGCGAAAGCTCTCCCTCATGGAACACCGCTATTTTTTCGCAAAAGCGGCAGGAGGAGAGCCTGTGAGATATATACACCGCCGTCATAGTTTCCTGATACGGCAATATTCTGTGCCAGCGGAAACGGGTACAGGGTGAAATCCTGAAACACCACCGAAAACAATCCGCTGTACTCCTCCTGCTTAAATTTTCTGATATCCACGCCGTTTAAAAGAATTGCGCCTTCCTGAGGGTCGTACAGCCTACACAACAGTTTGATCATCGTCGTCTTGCCGGAGCCGTTCATCCCGACGATCGCCAGTTTTTCTCCCACCGTCAGCTCCATGGACAGATTTTTCAGCGCATATCTCTCCGTTCCTGGATACTTAAAGGACACATTCCGAAATTCGATCCTGTATACGCCGTCGCTCCGTTTCTCCACCGGGAGTTTTCCACTGTACATCTCGTTTTCCATATGAATCAGCGCAAGCGTACTGAGCTGCTGTCGCGACGCCTGTATCATGGGATCGCGAAATCCCTTATGCCGCAGGACCTCCGTCGTCCAGCGCCCCATCAGATCGTAGCCCCCGTAAATGCGGATGTCTTTGCCGTTCCTGTAGTTGCAAGATTCCTGCCCGGCAAAGTCCCAGGCGAAGCAGAACGTCTCTTCCTTCTCGCATTTCCCGAATCGCCGTATGCGCGCTGATACCGTCCAGAATGTAGGCAGTCAGCAGTAACTCCGCATAGGGGACCGCCGTCTTAAGCAGCAGGGAAATTGCCATACCCGGAAAATAATGGCGATCCATCTCCCGCACATACTTCACTATTTTCACAATATTCTTAGCATGTTCCCGCATCGGAAGCTTTGTCAGCAGATAATCTGTCGTCATATTTCCTCCATACCGCATTCTTTTTCCTGTAAAAGACTTCCATTTTAAGTCGAAACCATGCTGTCCGTAGACACATCAGCCTCCTTGCGGTAGTAACTGCTCTGCACCTCAAACATCCGCGCGTAATTCCCGCCCGCGCGCATCAACTCCTCATGGGTTCCCATCTCTGCAATCTCTCCATCATCAAGCAGAATGATGCGGTCGGAAAATTTCGTGCTGGCAAGCCTGTGGGAGATAAATATCGCCGTTCTGCCCTGCGTGTATCGGTTGTACTGTTCGTATACCTCGCTCTCCGCAATCGGGTCAAGCGCCGCCGTGGGCTCGTCAAGAACCATGACCGGCGCATTCTTATACAGCGCCCGCGCCAGCAGAAACCGCTGCTTCTGCCCGCCTGACAGCTCCACGCCGTCCTCCATCATCGTCTTTGTCATATAACTGCGTATGTGGATGCCCCGTTCCCGAAACGTCTGCTTCAGCCCCGCCTGCTCCAGCGCCTTCCACGCTTTCTCCTCATCCACCCTCTCCGCGCGGTCCATGGCAAGGTTTTCTCCCACCGTAAAAGGCAGAATCAATGTCTCCTGAAACACAATAGAAAACAGCCGGTACCACTCCTCTTTCGGAAAGTCGTTCCTGTCGATGCCGTTTATGAGAATCCGTCCTTCGTCGGGTTCATACATCCCGCACAAAAGTTTGACCAACGTCGTCTTTCCCGCACCGTTTGCCCCCACAAGCGCAAGCTTCTCCCCGGCGCGGATGGTCAGGGTTAAATCGCGGAATACGGTTTTGTCCCCCTCCTCCGTATTTTGATAGGAAAAGCCCACATGCTGAAATGTGATTTCCGGCGGGAGAGAAATACTGTCGATACGCCCGTCTCCGCTCCTGCGGTTTTCCTCCGGCAAATCCAGATACGCCCTGATGTAATCCGTGCCGTTTGCCGCGCCGCGCAGAATAGCGAGGGAACTCATGATATTGTTGACAAAACCCGAAAATCCCGTTATGGCTCCGAAATACAGCACAAACTCTCCGGCGCTCACGCTCCCCGCCTTTCTGCTTACCATGATCCCCGCCTTTCTGCATACCAGCGGCGAGCATGGTAAGCAGGCTGAATCCGCCCAGAACCAGAAGCGTCCGCCCGGACGCCGCCCGCCGCTCCACCAAATCTATGGCGACTTTCGGCAGATAGATTGTAAATAACGGCATAATCGCCCTAAAAATAATCTCCGCCATGCCAAACACAAGCACAAACGGCTCATGCTCCTTAAAAAAGCGGATAAAAAACCAAATATCGCTTATGACAGAGTTGTGTCTGCATTCCCGTTCACTGTCTCGTGTTTCCATTTGTCCCCCTGCATACCAATAACATACGCTATTTATATAATGCAAATCCATTACAAATTTCGCAAAACGCGGCATGATATCTTCCGTCAGAGCGATGCCCTGTCTCACGCTCAGACAACCTGCCTGTAAATCATAATAGCACAGTGTGCTTTCTCGCAAAAAAATATGCACGAGCGGTCATACTCGTGCACGAATGGTATTTCCCTATTCACAAGGGCAGCATAATCTCCGTGGCGAACACGCCCGCCTCATGCTGTCTTTCCAGATAACCGTGGTACTTGTCCACCACCTTGTCAATCCGCATCAGCCCAAACCCGTGGCTGCCCGCATTCTTGTCGGACAGATAGACGCCGCCCGCCTTTTTCGGATTCTCGCCGATTGCGTTTATCATATAAATATAGAGCTGTCCTTTCAGAATATCTATATAAACGCGGATAAAGCGCTGTCCCTCCTGCCGTATTTTCATACAAGCCTCTATGGCATTGTCCATCAGATTTCCGACAATCAGGCAGACATCCACTTCCGACAGGGAAGTATCCAGCTTTTCCGGCACCACCGCCTTCGCCTCCACCGCTATTCCCTTGGACGCCGCCACAGAAATCTTGCTGTTAAGAATGGCGTCCACCATCACATTGCCCGTCTTGATGACCGTGTCCACCGTGGTCAGGTCATGGTCAAGCTCGTTCAGGTAAGTCTCCAGCTCTTCCAGCTTTCCCATCGCCAGATGCGCTTTCATAGTCTGAATATGGTTGTGGTAATCATGCCGCCATCCCCTCGTCTGGCGGTACATATTCTGCACTTCCTCGCAGTGTTTCTGCAATAGATCGCTCTGGTAACGCAGCGTGCGCCTGTCTGCCAGCACGCCGACCACATAGCGGAGCAGAACACCCCCCGCCGCCAGCAGCAGCGCCGCCCCGATAAGAACCAATATCCAGATCACAGCCGTTCCACGCATCATGTCTATCCCCGTTCCTGAAGCTTTGCGCGATAGAGCACGCATCTTTCCCCTTGCTGCTTATCGCCCGCAATTTTCCTCGTCATTTGTCAAATACCGAAAAGCCGTCCCCCAATTCGTTGCCAGCGGAAAGGAACCGCCCGGCTCAGTCCTGCCGGAAATGCGCGATAAACGCGCGGTTCACCTCCGCATACATCCGTCTGCTGACAGGTATCACGCTTCCGCTGTCCAGCGTAATCTCGGTTTTTCCAATCCGACAGATACTTTCTATACGGCACAAATAAGAGCGGTGGCATCTGATAAATCCGTGCAATCCGAGCTGCCGCTCCATCTCTGAAATACTTTCTGCGATTTCTACCTGCCCGCCGGAACCGTCCCTGGCACAAGTTTCCATCACACAGCCATGCCCTCTCGCCTCGACATAAGAAATGTGACCGACGGCAATCTTCACCGTTTGCTCCCTGCCATGCACCAGCGCAAAGGCTTCGCGGCAGCTCCGCTGCATCACCTTATCCATACACTGCCCGACTTTTTCCATGCTGATCGGTTTCAGCAGATAGTGAAGCGCCTCCACCTCGTAGCCGCATCCCATATAGTCCGCAATGCCTGTCGTGAACACGATGGCGATTTCCCTGTCGCACTCCCTCACTTTCTCTGCCATCTCAACACCGTTCATTTTCCCCATCTGGATATCCACGAAGAGAATGTCAAAATCGTTCGTCTCCTCCCAGACAAAGAGAAAGCTTTCCGCGCTCAAAAAAGTCTGTATCAAGACAGCCTGTCCCTGCGCCGTGCCCCATGTCCGCAGATACGACGAAAGCAGTTCAGTATGCGCTTGTTCGTCCTCAATGATGGCGATCTTTATCATTTGTTCCAACCTTTTCTCACAGAGCGGTCCGCCGCCGTCTCTTACCCCGCATCAGCCTCGGAGAATCGAGATATTAAAGAAACCCCGGCAAGTCATCCTCACCGGGGTCATACAAGCTGGGCTACAAGGATTCGAACCTTGAAATGACGGAGTCAGAGTCCGTTGCCTTACCGTTTGGCGATAGCCCATCAACAATTAACGATTATAGCGGAAAAAGGGCTGTTTGGCAAGCCCTTTTTCCCACTTTTTTTAAAAATTTTTAAATTTTTTAAATTAAATCTCAAACATCAGCTCTCCGTAGGTCGGAATCGGCCAATATTCCTTATCTACGATCATTTCCAGCTCATCCGCCGGGGCGCGCAGTTCGTCCATAGCCGCCTTCACCGTGTCCTTGTAGAAGAACGCCTGCTCCTTTGCGTCCGCCATCAAGGAAGCCTCTTTCTCCGCCTTTTTCAATTTCTCAAGCGCCGTCTGCATGGCCGTCAGTTTTCCGCCGGCGCTGCGCAGAATCGCTTCCTGTGTAGACGCGTCCGCGCCCGCCGCCTTCACCGCGTTCACAGTGTCCGCAAGAACCTTCGTATAACGGATAGCCGCAGGAATGATCTGCTTGCCCGCCATGTCAATCATGGTGAGCGCTTCTATGTTAATGGATTTCGCATAGGTCTCGTAAATAATCTCCTCACGGGACTCCAGCTCCACCTTTGTGAAGATATGGAACTTCTCAAACAGCCTCACCGCCTTGTCGGTGGTCAGTGTGCCCGCCGCCTCGATCATGGACTTGATGTTCGGCAAGCCGCGCCTTTCGGCCTCCACCACCCACTCGTCGGAGTAACCGTTGCCGTTGAAGATGATTCTCTGGTGCTCAGTCATGTATTTCTTGATCAGGTCGTGGATCGCCAGCTCTCTGTTATCCGCTTTCTCCAAAATGTCAGCCGCCTCGCAGAAAGCTTCCGCCACAATCGCGTTCAGCGTGGTGTTCGGGCTTGCGATGGAATCTGCCGAACCCACCATACGGAACTCAAACTTGTTGCCCGTGAAAGCGAATGGCGACGTCCTGTTTCTGTCGGTGGCATCCTTCTGAAAATCGGGCAGGGTGCTCACACCCGTAAGGAGCTTGCCGCCCTCCTTGACAGAGGTTGCCTCACCCGTCTCGATCAGCTGTGTCACCACATCCTCAAGCTGCTCGCCGAGGAAAATGGAAATAATTGCCGGGGGCGCCTCATTCGCGCCAAGTCTGTGGTCGTTGCCCACATCCGAAGCGGACTGGCGCAGCAGATCCGCATGAACGTCCACCGCCCGCATAATGCATGCCAACACAAGGAGGAACTGCACGTTCTCGTTGGGTGTGTCGCCGGGATCGAGCAGGTTCACACCATTGTCCGTGGTGATCGACCAGTTGTCATGCTTACCGGAACCATTCACTCCTGCATAAGGCTTCTCATGCAATAAACAACGCATGTTATGTTTGACAGCCACCCGTTTCATGGTCTCCATCACAATCTGGTTGTGGTCTACCGCGATATTGGCTGTCTCGTAAATCGGCGCAAGCTCATGCTGCGCAGGAGCTACCTCGTTGTGCTGGGTCTTTGCCGTCACGCCGAGTTTCCACAGTTCCTCGTTCAAATCCTTCATGTACGCGCCCACGCGCTCACGAATGACGCCGAAGTAATGATCCTCCATCTCCTGTCCTTTGGGCGCCGGCGCACCGAAAAGGGTACGTCCCGCAAACATCAGGTCAGTTCTCTTCATATATAAATCTTTATCTACCAGAAAGTATTCCTGCTCGGGACCGACGGAAGCGGTCACCTTGGTGGCGTCGGTATTGCCGAACAGCCGCACAATACGCAGCGCCTGCTCGCTCAGCGCCTCCATGGAACGGAGAAGCGGCGTCTTCTTATCAAGCGCCTCGCCCGTGTAGGAGCAGAATGCGGTGGGAATGCAGAGAATCGTACCGCAGCCGGACTCCTTCAAAAACGCGGGAGACGTGATATCCCATGCGGTGTAGCCTCTCGCCTCAAAAGTCGCCCGCAAGCCCCCTGACGGGAAGGAGGACGCGTCCGGCTCGCCTTTGATCAGCTCTTTGCCGGAAAACTCCGTCAGCATCTTACCCAGCTCGTCGGGGTGCGACACGAATGCGTCATGCTTTTCCGCCGTGATGCCGGTAAGCGGCTGAAACCAGTGCGTATAGTGTGTCGCTCCATTCTCCACCGCCCAGTCCTTCATCGCCTTTGCCACGATATTCGCGGTGCTCATGGACAGCTCTCCACCCTCATTCATTACCTTGACGACTTCCTTGTAAGCGTTTCTCGTCAGACGCTGCTGCATCTTGCCAAGCGTAAACACGTTTTTCGCAAATATCTCTTCCACATTGAATACTTCGCTCATAACAATCATCCTCCTCACCCGGTTTCAAAAAAATGCGCTCCAAAAAAACTCCTTTTTTGGAACGCCATCGTTCTGAATACCTGTATACAATTTACGTCTATAAGAATACCCTACTTCTTCTCAAAAAGCAAGCATAAATTTTACTTTTTTTAGAAAAACTCTCCCGCACAGTGCCAAACTCAGGTTTCGAACCATCGGCTGTCCACCAATTTCCGATTTTGATTATTGTAAACGACAACGTGTAAACCACTGTTTTCAGAATAATAATTTTCCGTTCCAAAGAAAACGGACGTCTCGCCGCTGTCCCATTCCGTCCTTGTACTGCGCGCATACATCGGTATATGTCCATCGGGCAGCATTCCCTGATATTCGGCTTCCTCAAAGGTAAACTGCTCCGTCAGCACTTTGCCATCGGAAATCACCGCCAGATAATTGCCCCCATCCTGACCAGCCAGATCCGCCGACAGTCCCAGCTCCCTCAACGCCTCAACTGTTGAGTCCTCCAACATATAAACGTCATTTTGGCAGGCAATCACAATCGTATACTGCTCATAATTCAACAGCGAAAGATAAGCGTCCACCTCCCCCACATGCCACCGCTCGCAGGCGTCCCTGGTAAAGTCATAATCCCCTCTCGTCGCCTCCCACTGTGGTTCCGTCCTGCTTTCTATACCGAACTGTCCGCTCAAAACGCTGCCAATATAATTAGACACTTTCACCGCGCCCCAGATATTGGGATGTCCGTCGTCACAATTATCCACATCCATCTGATAATCCATCTGCCGGTAAACATTCTGCTCATTAAAGCTGATAAAAGCGCAGCCCTCCCGGTCTGCATAAGCCCGCACCGCATTGCACATGTCGATGTTCGCCGAGACTGCCGGCGTAATCGTTAAGATCAGGGAAATCCCCTTTTCCTCGCATAATTCATTGATTTTGTCAAGGTATTCCAACATCAGAGGCGCCATTTCCGCGCAGCCTTCCGCTGTCTCCATATCGTGCGGCTCAAACCCTTCCCCTTTCTCGCCAAGGTAAAAATGCAGGGGCGAATATCCTTTCAGCTCAGAGTGCCCCGCCATCGACCGATAGGAATAATCGTTTCTGTCCGGGTTGTCCCAAAGCCATCTCTCATGGTAACGCAGATGCGGAAGGTAATAGCTCCACGCATCCTGATTGTCATCTATCTCACATATGGTTCTGACCGCCTCAGCCTTTATCGGCGACCATTTCATAAAATCAATCGCCTTTCTGGTGTAACTTTCATCCGAATTTAACGGTTCGTCGGCAATATAGGGGAAACAGAAATAACATTCCAGAACCACCGCCTTCGGCATCTGATAGCGGAGCGCTTCCTTCAGCCAGTAATAGGACGTCACCAGCCCCTGCTGGTCACTGCTCAGATTATAGCTGGTAATCCCGTACTGATTGTACACTTCCTGCGGACAGAATGACGTAACTCCATGACTGCTCCCCAGAAAAAGCACATCCACACTGTCCTTATCCAAATCATAAAACCCGGCAAAGGTGGTCGTTGTCGGCCAGTCCGTATCTGTAAAAAATTTCGGCGTAATCCATCTGCAGTAAGCATAATAACAGCTCCCCAGCAGTATGAAAAAACATACGAGTCTTACGGCAAATCCCAATTTTTTCCTCATTTGTCAAAAACCCCCGTAAATAAATGCCTGCGCATCATATCCCTGTCCGTAGCCGCCATAAGTCATGATGCCGAAGATGGCAGCCAAGTACAACAGCCACCTCACGTAAAGGGGCTGTCTGAAAATAAGCTCCGAAAACGAGACACCCTGCTCCTGTTTGATACTGACCACAAACAGAATCAGAACGGAAACGCCAAGTACCATCCACTCCTTCCATTCTAACCCCATTTGAAGCAAAGAATCATTGGTAAAAATCCACAGGTTTCGGACCCGGAACATACTAAAGAGCATCTGCAGCCCCTTCTTAAGACTCTCCGCCCGGAAAAGAATCCACGCTGCCATAACGCACAGGAAAGTCCATACCCTGCGAATCCACAGCGTGAGCCCTGCCGACTCCCCAAGCCCAAAAAATCTTGCCGCTTTCCGCTGTATATTCCGCGTCAGATCCCCGATGATCTGATAGGCGGCGTGCATCATTCCCCAGACGAGAAACCGCAGGCCCGCGCCGTGCCAGATAGCACTGACCAGAAAAGTCAAAATCAGATTAATATATGTCCTGATCCTGCCCTTTCTGCTGCCACCTAACGGTATATAAATATAATCTTTCAGCCACTCACTTAAGGTTATATGCCATCTGTGCCAAAAATCCTTGACAGAGACTGCAAGATAGGGATGGCGGAAGTTATCCGCAAGTTCAATGCCAAACAGATTCGCCACTCCCTTGGAGATAGAAATACATGCCGCAAAATCCGCATACAGCTCAATGCTGTACAAAATTCCGGCAACCAGAACATAGTACCCTACATAGATCTGGTAAGATTCGTAGACACAATCAACAAACCGTGCCGCCTGGCTGGCAATCATCAGCTTCAGGAAAAATCCCCACAAAATACGGTAAAAACCGCCCACCACCATTCTCTCGTCGAAACGGCGCCCGGCATAAAGCTGATCCGCCAATCTGTCATATCGTGGAATGGGTCCTTGTACAATTTGAGGAAAAAATAAGACAAACAGGATAAATTTTGCCGGATTTTTCTGCGCCGTAATCCTGCCTCTATAGATATCCGCCAAATAAGATATCACCTGTAATGTATAGAAAGAAATGCCAACCGGCACAATCCAGTTCACCGCACTTTTGTGCAATAAGATTTCCAGAATATAATTTCCGTTTTTTACACATAACCACGGAAGGACCATCAGCAATACGGCGCCCGCCAGTATGCTTTTGCTCTTCCACCGCTCCAGAAGCAGACCCGCGCCGTAAGCGGCTGTGACGGTCACTAAAACAACTGCCAGCCCCGCACTGTTCCCCATTGCCTGTCGGTAAAAGAAGATACTGCCCAGAAGCAGTACAATCCATCTGTATCTCAGCGGCAAAATATAATAGAACAAAAGCGCTGCCGCCACAAACAGGTAAAATGTTATCGAAAGGTATGTCATGCGTTTTCTCCAAAGTAAATATTTTCTATTTTTCTACCCGCAGAATATCCCCCACTTCTGGCGTTTCCGACAGCCACACGCCGATTGTCTGCTTCGGGTGCGGGCAGGACTCCACGGGATTCCCCTCCGCATCATACATTGCGAGCACTTTGACGGGAATATTTTCTCCGCGCGGTTTCATAATCTCTATACTGTCTCCCACGCTGAACTTATTTCGCTGCTCAATTCGGGCGCAAAACCGTCCCTCTCCGCTCTCTAAAGAAATACCGCCTTCCGCCACGTCCCTGCTGTCCGCCGCGCCGCATTCTTCCACTACCGCGCCCACTGTTCCCAGATAAATATACTCGCTCACATAAGTACTCTCATCGTATATCTGTGTATTCTCATCCGCTTTCCCAAAATAGAACCCCGTTGTAAACTTTCGGTAGGTACACTTGGCAATTTCCGCCCGATACCAGTACAAATTGGCACGGTACTGTTCCTCCGAGACAAAATAATCGTCAATGGCACGCCTGTAGGTACGCGCCACAGTCGCCACATACAGCGCCGTCTTCATCCTGCCCTCGATCTTAAAGCTGTCAATACCCGCATCCACCAGTTCGGGAATGTGCTCAATCATGTTCAGGTCCTTGGAATTGAATATAAATGTGCCCCTGTCGTTCTCAAAGACGGGCAGATACTCTCCCGGTCTCGTCTCCTCCACCAGTGCGTACTTCCACCGGCAAGGGTGGGTGCACGCCCCCCGGTTTGCGTCCCGGCCGGTAAAATAATTGCTCAGGAGACACCGCCCCGAATAGGAAATGCACATGGCGCCGTGCACAAAGCTCTCGATCTCCATCTCTTTCGGAATGTTTTCCCGAATTTCCTTTATTTCCCGCAGAGAAAGCTCCCTTGCGGACACGACCCGCTTCGCCCCCTGTTCATGCCAGAAGCGGTAGGTCATATAATTCGTATTGTTAGCCTGGGTGGAAATGTGGATGTCAATTTCCGGGCAGATTTCCCTCGCCAGCGCAAACATGCCGGGGTCAGCTATGATCAGCGCATCCGGCTGCAGTTCTTTCAGCTCCCCAAAATAATTCCTGGCTCCTTCCAAGTCATAGTTATGTGCCAGAATATTCGCAGTCACATACACTTTAACGCCCTTCCCATGGGCAAAAGCAATCCCCTCCGCCATCTCCTGTGCCGAAAAATTTTTCGCCTTGGCACGCAGCCCGAAAGCTTCGCCGCCGATATATACCGCATCCGCGCCAAAAATAACAGCCGTTTTCAAAACTTCCAGACTGGCGGCAGGCACCAGCAGTTCCGGTTTTTTCTTTTCGCTCGTCATCCTGCTTTCACCTCTCCCCGCAGCTCTTCTCTCATTCCTGGTGTTCCATTCATCCCAGTTTATCGTCTTTCCCTGCTCAATTGGAACACTCTACCCATTACCCGTCTTTCTGTCAAAATGCCGCGCGGATCCGTCCGGTGTGACTTTGACGCTTACCGTCACCCCGTCGCCGACAGGCAGCACTACCGTCCGAAGCGCTTCATTATGCGTCAGCGCAAAAAGATACTCCCGCATTCTGCTGTGGATCGTGCGGTTCCTCCGTTCCACGGCAAACCGTGACTCAATAATATCGCCGTCCTGCAGCACGTTATCGGACACAAGAAGCCCTTCGGGTGCGAGGAGCCGCAGGATTTCCGGCAGGAAATGGATGTACTGCCCCTTTGCTGCGTCCATAAATATAAAATCATACGGTCCCGCAAGTTCTTTCAGAATATCTGCCGCATCCCCCTCCAGAAGTGTGATAGCGTCCTGCTTCCCCGCCCGTACGAAATTTTCCTTCGCCACAGGTATTCGTTTTTCATACTTTTCTATGGTAGTGATCCTACAGCCTTCAGGGGCGTACTCGCTCATTAAAAGAGCAGAAAAACCAATGGCGCACCCCACTTCCAAAATGGACATGGGTTTCCGCACCGCAAGCAGGAACCGCAGCAGTCCCTGTGTCTGCGTGCGTATAATAGGCACATTGGTTTCCAAGGCTTCCCGTTCTATCTGATCCAGAAAAGGAGTGTTGCCCGCGTCCAGAGAAGCGAGAAAGGTATTCATGCGCTCACCTGAAATCACTGTGAATCTCCTTCCGCATCCTCTTCGCCCTCTTTTGGGGCGTCAGCCGCCATCACATCCATCATCTCCTCCGCCGTCATGGCGGTGCTCAGATCATAGATGCCCGGCTGCATTTTTCCGTGGTTTTCCGATAGAAGCTCCTGCAATACAAAAAGATTCGCGTCGCGGATCAGTCCCCGTTCCTCAAGCATTTTACCTACTTCCATGGCAGATACCGGTTCCTCCACGCTGACGCTGATGATTCTGCCCTCACCGAGCGAGACGGGTTCCTCGGTAAATATGCGGTATCCGTAATCATAGGCTGCCGTTGACGCCCTGATAATATAAGTGACGGCAAAAATCAAAGCCACTACTTTGATAATCAGTTCCGCCGTGGAACCAATAATTTCTTTTATACTCATAGTTATACCTCGAAATCCACTTCATCCGCCAGCAGCACGTAGACCTCCTGCATCATGCGGCAGAATGCAAGCTCCGCCCGCAAAAAGTCGTCCACGAGTGGATTCTCCCGGAACTTCTCATATTCCCTCTCAAAAGCTTCCATTCGGTCAAGCATGTCATCGCTGTCTGTCTCATTCTGTAAATCAAAATTGCGCTGCCGGAATTCATTCACCTTCTCATAAAGCTCCGGCTGCTTCTTGATTTTTTCTCTCTGGTAATAGTATTGCCTGTAAGTATCCGAGGTCATAATCTGATCTGCAAAAGCTCTGGCTGCCTCTATGATCTCTTTATCTGACATAATGTGTTCTCCTTTTCATGATACCGTCTGGCACGCGCCCATTCGCAAATCCGCTAGACTTCCATAATGATCGGCAGTATCATCGGCCTTCTCTTCGTCTTCTTCCAGACAAAGTCGCTCAGCACATCTTTGACAGTACCCTTAAGCTTACCCCAGTCGGTCTTACCTCTGTCAAGGCAGTCCTGCACTGCCTCCTCCACGAGAAGCCTTGCCTCATCAAGAAGCTCGTCGGACTCCCTCACATAGACAAACCCCCTCGACACAATATCCGGTCCGGAGATAAGCTGGTCGCTGTGGGATTCCAGCGCCATCACCACAATCATAATGCCGTCTTCCGCCAGATGCTGTCTGTCCCGCAACACCACATTTCCCACGTCGCCCACGCCAAGACCGTCCACCAGGATAGCGCCCACAGGCACTTTTCCGTTAATAACCGCCCGGTCGTCATCCATCTCAAGTACGTCACCGGACTGCAGCATAAAAATGTTTTCCTTGGGAATCCCAAGCTGCGCCGCAATCTTTGCCTGCGCCTTACGGTGTTTATATTCCCCGTGAACGGGAATCGCATACTTGGGTTTTACCAGTGAATAGATCAGCTTAATCTCTTCCTGGCAGGCGTGCCCGGACACATGCACATCCTGGAAAATCACATCCGCGCCCTTCATCTGCAGTTCGTTAATGACGTTCGTTACCGCCTTCTCGTTGCCCGGTATCGGATGGGCAGAGAAAATAACGGTGTCTCCCGGCATAATGGATATCTTTTTATGATTGTCGCCTGCCATGCGGCTTAGTGCCGCCATACTTTCCCCCTGGCTTCCGGTTGTAATGATAACCGTCTTCTCGGGCGGATAATTTTTCAGTTCCTCCACGTCGATCAGCGTCCTGTCCGCGATCTGCAGATAGCCGAGTTTGGAAGCCGTGTCAATGATATTTACCATGCTGCGGCCTTCCACTACAACCTTCCTATTGAATTTTTCCGCCGTATTAATAATCTGCCGCACCCTGTCCACATTAGATGCAAAGGTGGCAATTAGAATACGAGTATCCTTATGTTCCAGAAACAGGGAATCCAGCGTCTTTCCCACTGTTTTCTCGGAAGGCGTAAAGCCGGCACGCTCCGCGTTGGTGGAATCGCACATAAGCGCCAGCACACCCTTTTTCCCGATCTCCGCGAATCTCTGTAAATCAATGGCATCGCCGAACACCGGTGTATAATCCACCTTGAAGTCTCCCGTGTGCACCACCACGCCCGCCGGGGAATAGATCGCCAGCGCAGCCGCGTCCACAATGCTGTGGTTCGTCTTGATAAACTCAATCCTGAACTGTCCCAGATTAATGGACTGTCCAAACTTAACCACCTTCCGCTTGGTGGTCTTCATCAGCCCATGCTCCTCCAATTTATTCTCTATGATGCCCATAGTCAGCTTCGTCGCATAAATCGGTATATTCAGTTCCTTTAATACATAGGGCAGCGCCCCGATGTGATCTTCATGTCCGTGGGTGATCACAAACCCCTTCACCTTGTCCGCGTTTTCCTTTAAGTAGGTGACATCCGGTATCACCAGATCAATTCCCAGCATCTCGTCTTCCGGGAATGACAGACCGCAGTCCACCACAACAATGCTATCCTCATATTCAAAGGCAGTAATATTGAGCCCAATCTGCTCAAGTCCGCCTAATGGGATAGCCTTCAGCTTACTCGCTGACTTTCCTTCTTCATTTTTTCTCAAAAAAATTTACCTCCACTTTCTACTTAATGATATCCACGTCATCCATTATCTTTTCAAACACGGCTGCCACCGCGTTCAATGTTCCATCATCATCCACGATTTCATAAACCGCCTCCGGGTCTTCCGGCGCGGAAACATCGCACAGAATAAGCGCTTCGCCATCCTCACCTTCAGAATCCGTCACCAGAAGATAGTTCACGCCGCCGATCATCGTCTGCTCCATAATATAAAACTCGATGTCGCCGCCCTCCTCCGGCGTAAATGTAATTTTCTCCATAAAACCTCCTATCACCAACACAGGGAATGCGCTTTTTGCATTCTCCGGTGCAAAATTTAGAATTTCTTAGCGAAGCGTCCAATGGCGCGAACATTAGAAATTCTTCTTGCACGGTTCTTTTTCGCGTTTATCCAGATACCCTTGCAAAATCAGACACGCCGCAATTTTATCCACATAGTCCTTACGCTTTTCCCTGCGGATTCCCGCCTCCATCATCGCTTTATCCGCCGCCACCGTCGTCAGTCTCTCATCCCACATCACGACAGGAAGACCCGTGCGCCGCTCCAGCTTCTCCTTAAATTCAAGCGAAAGCTGCGCCCGCTCCCCCAGCGTATCGTTCATATTCTTCGGCAGGCCCAACACGATCGTGTCCACCCCGTACTCCTCGATCAGCGCCTCAATACGCGCAAGCGTTTGTCTCAGCTTGTTCTCTTCCTTGCGTCTGATAATTTCGATCCCCTGCGCCGTAATAAGCAAGGGGTCGCTGATGGCTACCCCCACCGTTTTGGAACCGAGATCCAGCCCCATAATTCTCATTTGTTGTTCCTCTGCCATCACATCGGCTTCTTAATTGAGTTTTTGATATACTCTACCAGCATTTCCTCCACGAGCTCATCACGCTCCACCTTCATAATAAGGCTGCGCGCACTCTTATGGCTGGTAATGTAAGTAGGATCGCCGGACATAATATAACCGACGATCTGATTGACCGGGTTGTATCCCTTCTCCGTCAACGCCTCATATACTGTGGACAACACAAGCTTCACGCCCGTCTCCGGCTCCGTCTCCACAGTAAAAAATTGTGTATTCTCCAAATCCTGTTCCCGCATACTCTCACGCCCTTATCTATTGTTATTATTATTACCATTATTTGCAAAAAAAATCAACTGCTCTGACGCTGCACACTCCTATGGCATATTTTACCACAAGCAGCGTGCCTCAGCAACGGCTATTAATTCCCCATCAAAAGGACGTCATCCTCCAAAAAAGAGACCAGCCGCCCCGACACAATGCGGTTCTGCAGGTTTTTCCCCTGCTCCGCGTTCCGTGCCGCCTTTAAATAACGGCTGGTATGCCCGACCCAATACACCTTCCCTTCTTTTTCCAAAAGCTCCTCAAAGAGAACCTCTTCCGTTTTCCCTAAGAATGCCTCCCGGTACGCGCGGGACATCTCCCGCTCCAATTTCATCAGCCGGTCGCTCCTCGCCGCCTTTTCCGCCTCAGTAAGCTGTCCTTCCATGGCTGCCGCACGGGTTCCATGCCGTCTGGAATACTTGAAAATATGCATCTCATAAAAGCCCACTCGCCGCAGGAAATCTTCTGTCTGCGCAAATTCCTCCTCCGTTTCCCCCGGAAATCCCACGATCACATCCGTAGTAATCGCCGGATTGACATAGTACTTCCGCAATTTTTCCACCGCTTCCAAATATCCCGCCGAATCATAGCGCCTGTTCATCCTGCGAAGCACAGTATCACTGCCGCTTTGCAGGGAAAGGTGAAAGTGTGGGCAGACTTTTGACAGAGCACAGATTTCCGCTGCAAACTCTTCCGTCACTATCCCCGGCTCCAGAGAGCCGAGACGGATTCTCTCGATTCCCTTGATTGCAGAAAGCCTTTCCAGCAGGCGAACAAGCTCGCTGCCGCCCCGGTCAACCCCGTAGGAGCTGATATGGATGCCCGTCAGCACAACTTCCCTGTAACCCGCCTCCGCCATCCCCCGCGCCTCTTTCAGAATATCCTCTTCCATACGGCTTCTGACCCGCCCTCTGGCATAGGGGATAATACAATAAGAACAGAACTGGTTACACCCGTCCTGAATCTTGATATAAGCGCGGGTATGCTCCGCCGTCGTTTTGAGTGTCATCTCCTCGTAAGGTGCATGAGCAATATCAGTTGTATCGATTTTCACTGCGGGCACAGGAGATAGCGCCCCGTCTGTCTGTCTGCCTTCCAGATATGCTTCCAGTATCTCCACCAGATCTTTCTTTCGGTTATTTCCGATAGCCAGATCCACTGAACCGTCCGTCTTAATCGTCTCCTGCCCGGTCTGCACATAACAGCCCACCGCCACCACCACCGCATTCGGATTTTTCTTTTTCGCTCGGTGGAGCATCTGCCTGCTTTTCCTGTCAGCGATATTTGTAACCGTACATGTGTTCACGATATAAATATCAGCCTCTTTATCAAATGATACAATTTTATAGCCCTTTTCTTGTAACATTTGTTGCATAAAGTCCATTTCGTAGGCATTAACCTTGCAGCCCAGATTATGTAATGCTACACTTTTCATAGTAATCCCCGCATTTTTTGTATTGTTTTATCATTGACTTTTGCTCTTCCAACATTTAGTATAATACCCAGAAGGTATAAAAATCAAAGGAGGTAATTCCGCAATGAAAACAGTACAGATTTCTTTAAATTCTATCGATAAGGTTAAATCTTTCGTGAACGATATCACAAAGTTTGATTATGATTTTGACTTGGTATCCGGCAGATACGTTATCGATGCGAAATCCATCATGGGCATCTTCAGCTTGGATCTGTCCAAGCCCATCGACCTGAACATCCACGCAGAAGACGGCACGGATGAGGTTATGGCGGCACTGAAGCCTTACATCATGTAATCACGGCTTCAGCCTACATCAAAAGCAAAGAGCAGCTCGGGAAAACTCCCGGGCTGTTTTTCATATGCTTCTAACTCTGCACCACAATCACCTCATCTGTCGCCAGCGCCTTCTCCACCAGCTCCTCAATTCCCTCCTGCAGATTCTGCTCATGCCTCTTTATGATGTTCAGATTCGGCTTCGTCACGGGATGCTTTGCCACAAAAATGGTGCAGCAGTCCTCATAAGGCAGAATGGAAGTCTCATAGCTGTCAATTTTCTCCGCGATATCCACAATCTCCATCTTATCAAAACCGATCAGCGGTCTGTAGACGGGCATAGTGCACACCTCGTTCGTTGCCGCCAGACTCGCCATGGTCTGTGACGCCACCTGTCCGATGCTCTCACCCGTAATCAGCCCCAGACATTCCGTCTCCTTCGCAATGTGCTCCGCAATACGCATCATATAGCGGCGCATAATGATGGTCAGCTCGTCGTGAGGGCACTTGTCATAGATATAAAGCTGGATATCCGTGAAATTGATCACATGCAGCCAGACAGGTCCGGCATACGCCGCCACCTTTTTCGCCAGATCCACCACTTTCTGCTTCGCCCGCTCGCTCGTATACGGCGGCGCGTGAAAGTACACGGCGTCGATCTTCACCCCGCGCTTGGCTATCATCCAGCCCGCCACCGGGGAATCAATCCCGCCGGATAAAAGAAGCATCGCCTTGCCGCCCGTCCCTACAGGCATACCGCCGGGACCGGGTATGATCTCGGAGTAAAGATATATCTTGTCCCGGATTTCCACATGCAGAAGGATATCCGGGTTGTGCACGTCCACATGCATTTCCGGGTAGGCGTCCAAAATCACGCCGCCCAGCTCTTCATTGATCTGCATGGAATTAAGCGGATAGTTTTTGCGCGCGCGCCTCGCCGCCACCTTAAAGCTTTTACTGCGGTCCGGATACACGTCGCCAATATAATGCACCACATCCTGTCCCAGTTTTTCAAAACCCTCATCCTCCACATGGACAACGGGACAGATGCCGGAGATGCCAAACACCTTTTTCAGACTCTCCACCACTTCGTCAAAGTCAAATTCGGACTGCGCATCCACATAAATACGCCCGTCTGTCCTGCGTACCGTAAACTCGCCCTCCACCTTTTTCAACGCATACTTGATCTGTTTCACCAGCGCCTCTTCAAACAGGTAGCGGTTTTTGCCCTTGACGCCGATTTCCGCGTATTTTATTAAAAATGACTTGTACATAGTTTCCTCCATATAGAGGGACCTGGCGGTCCCTCTCCCTAGTGCTCCATTTACCAATTAACTATCCTTTTTTGCTTGCCAGCATTCCCTTCTACTGCGTTGTTTTCGGTCAACGATGCCACCGCATCGCCTCCCTCAAACGCCTTGTATAAGGAAATTCTGGACTTCGCAAAAAGTGTATGCAATTGGAAAATGGAGCACTAGTGTCTTGTATATCGCCGAAGGTTCGGCACCATCTCCTCCAGATTCTGGCAGGTGTACGCAATCTCTTCCTCCGTCGTGAATCCTGAAAGGCTGAATCGGATCGTAGCCTCCAAAAGTTCCTTCTCCACGCCTATCGCCCGCAGGGTTGCCGAGGGCTGCGGCTTATGCGCAGCGCAGGCGCTCCCGGCGGAAACATAGATTCCGCGCTCCTCCAGAGCGTGTAACAGCACCTCGCTGCGGACCCCTCTGAAAGAAGCACTCACAATATGGGGCGCTCCCTCACTGCCGGGGCAGCCGTTAATCACCACGTCGGGAATTGTTTTAATTCCATCAGTCAATTTCGCCCGCAGACCGTACATTCTGTCCACATCCTGCTCCAGATCCTGATATACCAGCTCCGCCGCCTTGGCAAAGCCAGCAATGCCGGGCAGGTTTTCCGTCCCGGAGCGAAGTCCCCGCTGCTGACCACCGCCGTACATGATGGGACTGACCTTGGCGCCGTCCCTCACATAGAGAAGACCAATGCCCTTCGGTCCGTGGATCTTATGGCCGCTTGCGCTCAACATGTCGATATGCATTTTCCCCGGATAGATGCGTGTCTTGCCGAAGCCCTGCACTGCATCCACATGAAAAAGCGTCTGAGGGTTCTTTCTTTTAATGAGCGCGCCCGCCTCCGCAATGGGCTGTACACTTCCAATCTCATTGTTCGTATACATAACGGAAACCAGTATGGTGTCCGATCTGACCGCCTGCTCCAATTCCTCCAGAGAAATTTTTCCCTGTCTGTCAACGGAGAGATACGTTACCTCAAAGCCTTGATTCTCCAGATAGGACATGGGCTGCAGCACCGCCGGATGCTCGATTTTCGTCGTAATCAGATGGCGCCCCGTCCTGTGGTTTGCCATTGCCGCGCCGACCAGCGCAATATTATCCGACTCCGTTCCGCCAGAGGTAAAGAAAATCTCTTTTTCATTTACTTTTAAAATTTTTGCAAATGTCTCGTTCGCGTATCTTAAGTAGGCTTCCGCCTCCACTCCTTTATGGTGCAGGCTGGAAGGATTTCCATAATCCTCGCACAAAATCCTGTGCATCAGCTGCGCGGCATCCTCAAAACAGGCTGTCGTCGCGGAATTATCCAGATATACTTCCATTTCTGCTGTTTCCTTTCCGGCTGCAACGCAGTGCCAGCTCGAAAAACCCATACACTGCTCATTGCCATCGCGTATATTTCTATTTTATGTCACTTTACTCCAAATGGTACATCAGCCACGACAACACCGCAAGCCCCGCCGTTTCGGTGCGCAGGATTCTTTTCCCTAATGTAATCGGCTCTATGCCTGCCGCAATCGCCTCCGCCACCTCGCCCTCCTCGAAGCCGCCTTCCGGACCGATAAAGACCGCCACGCTCTCACCGGGACGTATTGACTCAATAACTTTTTTTGTGTGCGCCATATCTTCGGCAAGTTCATAGGGAATCAGCTTCACGTCCATCCCCCGCGCGTAGGTCGCCGCTTCCTTCATGGTCATAGGCTCCTTCACCACGGGAACGACTCCTCTTTTGCTCTGTTTTGCAGCCGCCTCCGCAATACCCTGCCAGCGGTTCGCCTTCGCCCTCGCTTTCTTTTCATCCAGTTTCACCACACAGCGTTTCACCGCCAACGGGATCACCTCGTACACGCCCAGTTCCACGGCTTTCTGCACGATGAGTTCCATCTTATCCGCCTTGGGAAGCCCCTGAAAGAGATAAACTTTAGAGGGCAGTTCCACCCCTTCTTCCTTGACGAATCGTAGGGAACAGATGGCCTGATCCTGTGCAAACTCCTCAATGCCGCAGCGGTATTCCCTTCCGTCCACGCCGTTTCTGACCGCAATCTCCTCACCGGGCTTCAGGCGCAGGACATTTTTTATATGATTGACGTCGCTGCCCGTTATAATCACTTTTTTATCTTGAATCTGCGAAGGTTCCACAAAGAACTGATACATGGTCCGATCTCCATCACTCTAACATGCCCATAGACAAATGCATCCCGGGACAGATCTTATGCGTCCCGTTATGCTGCGCTAATTTTCGTGCTTCAACCTGCGCGCCCGCACATGCTTCACAATCCGCACAAGCAGCGCGAATATAACCACGCCTGCAAGCGCGCCCGCGCTGTCAATGCACACATCCGAAAACCGCCCCGCACGGCCAGGAACAAAGTACTGGTGTATCTCATCCGTGGCTGCATAGACAGCCGTCGCCCCGACAGCCGTTCCAGCCCTCCGCAAAAAACTCATCTCCCACTGGCCAATCCATATGCAAAGAAGGACAGCCAGTGTTCCGTACTCCACCATATGCGCCACTTTTCTGACAAACCCTTCTATGGCGTCCGCAATCTCCTTCACCCTCTCGTCGCTCAAATCCAGGTGAAAAAAAGTTCTGGTGGAACTTACCATATGATAGGTAAAGCTCGCGCTGACTTCCCCAGACTCCTCCTTTTCCTGGGCGGAAAAAGCGAAAATAACGCACATCCACACAATCGCCAACACACCCGCCAGATTTCTAAGCAACACCATCCCGAATTTTTCTTCCGATTTTTTCATATCCCGCCCCTATCATACCGCATGTTATTTATATATGGCAGCGCTTCCTGTTCCATTACCCTTCTTCAGCCACAGTCCATGTCACCACATCTTTTTCACAGTCATAAAGCTCACTCTTTCGTCGCCGTCACGGACCGCCACTCGCCCAAGGCGTTCACTTCCAGAACCGTAAGCCCCGCCGCTTCCATAGCGTCCGCCACTATATTTTCTTTCCCCTCGATAATACCCGAGGTGATATAAATGCCTCCCTGCTTTAGGCATGGCGCAATAACCGGCGTCAGCGGCACAAGCACATCCGCCAGAATATTTGCCACGACAATATCATAACATCCGTAACCGACCGTATCCTGCACGTCCTTGTCCGTAATAATATTGCCGATTAACAGCTCGAAATCTCCCAATTGGATGCCGTTGACCTCCTTATTCTGCGCCACGGCCTCCACCGCACAGGGATCCAGATCTGTGCCTACAGCGTGTTTCGCGCCATACATAAGCGCGATAATCGAGAGAATGCCGCTGCCCGTCCCCACATCCAGAAGTTCCGTATCGGGCGTCACATACTTTTTAATCTGTCCGATACAAAGTCTCGTCGTCTCGTGCATACCTGTGCCGAAGGCTGTACCCGGGTCAATGTGCAGAATCTTCTTATCCCGGTCCTCCTCCTTCACTTCCTCCCAAGAGGGAATCACGAGAAGATCATCTATGTAAAACTGATGGAAATACTGCTTCCAGTTATTGATCCAGTCAATATCCTCAGTTTCGGACACCGTGACAGTCCCGTCTCCGATATCCATGAATTGACGAACCTCCTCCAAAGCCTCCCCGATCCTTGTGAGTACAGTCTCTTTGTCCGCACTCTCCGCCACTCCGCCCAGATTAAGAGAACCATCTTCCCTCTCCTCCACAAAGAAGCTAAGGTAGGCAACCCCGTCGTCCGCCTCAGTTTCCGGCAGGATATCCACAAACATCTGCTCTTTTTCCAACGGCGAAAGGGGCACTTTGTCCTCGATCTGTGCCCCCTCAAGCCCCCTGTCGTAGAACTCGCTGATTATGATATCCTCCGCCTCCACAACTGTCTTTATTTTAAATTTCATCCACTTCATTGCGGGATTTCGCCTTTCTATCCGTGATCGTTCCGCCTCTTACGGCAGACCATTCTTATCTCTGTTACTTCCTCTCACTGAGCTCTAAAAGCTTCGCCTTCAAGTCGTTCTCCATCACGCGCATCTCTTCCTCTGCAACTCTTCTCTTCTCCCTGCCGTCCGCCTGAATCTTCATCACCTCGTCCAGTGTGGAAATCAGGTTCGCGTTGGTGGTCTTTAATGTCTCCATATCAATAATACCGCGCTCCGACTCCTTCGCGCTCTCAATAGCGGAAACCTTGAGTACTTCTGCGTTTTTCTTCAAAAGCTCATTCGTCATATCAGACACTTCCCTCTGCGCCCGCGCTGCCTGCTCCGCATGGGTTACGCCCAGCGCAAGCACCATCTGGCTTTTCCAGAGTGGAATGGTATTGACGATCGTAGACTGGATTTTTTCCACCATCATCGTGTCGCTGCTCTGCACCAGTCTGATCTGGGGCGCGGTCTGGATCGACACCATTCTGGTCAGCTCCAGATCATGCAGCTTTTTCTCAAAACGATCACAAAGGGCTTCCAGATCTCTTGCCGCCTGCGCATCCTCCGGCAGCCCGCTCGCCTTCGCCTTCGCGAGAAGCTGCGGCAGCTCCGTCTCCCTCGTCTCGGCAAGTTTCTTCTTGCCAGCCAGTATGTACATGGAGAGCTCCTTAAAGTACGTCAGATTCAGATCGTACATCTTATCCAGAATGGAAATGTCCTTGAGAAGCTGTACCTGGTTATCCTCTAACGCCTCACAGATTTTATTGACGTTCGTCTCCGCCTTGGAGTATTTCGCTTTCATGGCCTCAAGCTTATTCGCTGGTTTTTTAAAAATTCCCAGAAAACCCTTTTCCTCCTCGTCAAAGCCCTTGAGCTGCGTCACCACATCGGAAAGCATATCTCCGACCTCGCCCAGATCCTTCGTCTTCACATTCTCAAGCGCACTGCCGGAAAAATCCGCCATCTTTTTCTGAGTACCCACGCCGTACTGCAAAATAGCCGTGGAATTGTGCAGGTCGATCTGCTTCGCAAACTCGTCCACCTGCCGTCTCTCCTCGTCACTCAAAACCGAATCGTCCAAATCATCCTTAAGCTCCTTCGCCTGCGGGATTTCCGTAAGCGGCTGCTTGTCCTTCACCGCATCCTCCACTTCCCCAAACACCAGCGTCGGCGCCTGCTGTTCCATTACATCAATTTCGTTCATTGTCCCCTCCTTCTTCTTTTCCGTTCCATTCCGTTCAGCGCACGCCCATTCGCAAAACGCGCGTTCGCTCTGGCTGAACTGTGATTATAAATAACCGTCCTGCTTAAGAATCGTATGTAGGGCGGAAATATCCGACTGGATATCCCACGCCTTCTCCCGGAACAGCTCGTCCAGAAACTTTTCAAACGCCTCATTGATATTGTCCACCGCCGTCTCGATCTCCCGCTTCGTCTGCTCTATATTTGACAGATCTAACTGCTGCCTGTCCAGATCACGGTAAGCTTCCAGAAGCTTTTTCGTGGTGGGCAGATAGAAACTGAGCATCTTTCTGAGTTCTGACGCAAGCTCCGGCTCCTTCTCCACCTGGTCGAAAATCCGCGTGACCAGAAGTTCCAGCCGGTCCAGTTTATCCGACATTTCCTCGCCGGGGATCTCGTCGTTGCACTGTCTGATCAGGCGCACATAACCCTTTCCTTCCTCAATCACCTCGGCTGCCTCGCCCAGACGCTCCCTTTCCTGCTGCCTGCGCTCATCTGCCAACTTTTCGATCTCCAGCTTTTTCTGCTCTTCCTCATAGTTTTTCTGGGTGAGCATATACCGGTCGTACATCTCGTCGCTGGCGATCAGACATGTCTGTTTCTGATCCAGATGCGCCTGTTTGAACATGCCGAGATGAATCATCTGCCGTAAATCCTTCACGATGAAGCGTTCACTCTTTCCCGTCCTCTGCGCCATCTCCTGAATGGAGCAGTACAGTTTATCCTTCACCATGCCGACGTATCTCTTATAGCGTCTCGCCCGTCCTGCCAGCCTCGAACCGTGACAGCCGAGCCACAGCCCCGCCGCCGTAAATATCCCCGATATAATCACTGGAACGATTGACTTTGAATAGAGAACCAATTCGCCCACCGAGCCAATCAATGCAAGCGCTGATATCCCCATCACGCCGTAACCTGCTCCCATGCACACAACGCCGGACACTGTGCCCTTCGGCGTACTTTGAAACAGCCTAGTGTCCGGGCGGGCATTGGGTCGTTTGTACAAGGGGTTAGATGCGTAGGGGCTTACCGGCGCGCCATAACCCACGTTCCCGCCGGAACCTCCATGACCTCCGTTCCCGCCGGAACCTCCATGACCTCCGTTTCCGCCAATGCCTCCCGCCGCATGACCGATACTCTCGCCTACCGTCTCCACCGCGCGTCCTATGCCGTTTCCCACATCGTTGACCGCCCGGTTTACGCTCTCGCCAACCGTCCCGACTGTGCGTCCTACTTCACGCATGGTACGGTTTATGGTTTCATTCACCGTGTCGCCGATATTTCTTCCCAGATTCGTAAAATCTCCTGTGTCCACCGCCTGCTGTACCTGATCCCGGATATCCTCCCCGGCGCGATACCACTCATTCCTGTCCATATTCTACGAACTCTCCATATTCATCCCAGATATTACATATCCAGGTGCTGCCCTGATTAAAGACAATTTCCTCGCCCGCCTCGTCATAGAACTTCGCCGGCGTAAAATCTCCGTCAAGACGCTTCCACGTTCCCTTTATCGCCTTGCCGTTTGTGAAAACAATGGCCTCGCCCTCTCCATGCACACCGAATGCAAGATAATCGTGATCATCTCTGACTTCTCCGTGGCAGTACTGGAACACCACGTTGCTGACGGTAAGCTGGTCACCCGTAAGTTCGTCGATCTGTTTCTTGCCGTCCTGATAACGATAATAGAGCTGATCATCTTCATGGTACTCAAAATAAGGATGGTAAGCGCCGTACCCGCCGGAATTATTTGAAGACTTTCCGCCCGGATAAACGTAAGCCGCGTCCTCATTGTCTGCATAATCCGCTCTCACGTTATCCGCCGCAAACAGGAAAGGCGGCACATACGCGTCATCATACTCCCAGTCATAACCAAGCCTGTCTACCGCTTTGAAAAGACCGTCAATAAAAAGATAGCCTGTAAATTCCGTCGCGTAACCGGGACGTTTATGCCTGCCGTACGCCTCGTCCGCCGGATTGTGGATACCCACCACCGCCGCACTGACGTTGTAGACTTCCGGACGATTGATCAGCTCCTCCACATAAGGAACTGCCAGACCCCAGTTACAGTAAACTGCCTCATATCCCATAGCCTGATAGACATAGTAATCCCGGCTTGAACGGACAGGTCCGATCCTGTCCAGATCGTCAAAGTTCTCAAACACACCCATCAGACGGGTAATACGCCCTTCCACCGGCGCCTCATAGATAATTCCCGCACGGGATAGACCATACTGCGGCAGCGCCGGCGCATTGTTCGGTATCATCACGGCAATCGGTCTTCTCTTCGCCTGCGCCACGTCCGTCCACTGCCCGGTCAGATAACTCTGTATCTTTCCGTCTTTTTCCACGCGCTCCTCGATCACGAGGGACTCCGGCTCTTCCTCTTCCGGCTCCTCTTCCACAACCGGCTCTTCGGGCGCCTCCGCCTCCGGCTCGATCGGCTCAATCTCCAGCTGCGGCGGCGCTGACTCTTCCGGCTGTTCTTTCTCTTTACCACAGCCCGCCAGGCAAATCGCCACACATAAAACAATCGTACCCAATAAAGTTATTTTCTTTTGAATCATTTTTCCCTCTTCCTTTGTTTTCTTCATTCCACACTTTTGGTTTGTATTGTTAACTGATGTTGATGCCTATACACAAATTAGTATATGGCGTATAAACACTTTTATTATAACCGAAAAATGGAAGGCTGTACACTTAAAAAAGAAAAACGATCACAGGAATCACACCTGCAATCGTTTTTTCGGCTGAATTATTTAAAATTTAAATTTTTTCTTCTTTTTTCCAGTACTGCCCGCCGGTTCATCGGATGCGTCGGAAGTTATGTTCTTTGCCGCGTTCAAGCTGTTGCCCGTGCACTCGTCAAACTGCTTCAAGAGCTCTTTCGCCTCATGGGACAGCTTGTCGGGCACCTGCACCACCAGAGTCACGTAGTGGTCACCGCGCACATCCTTATTTCTGAGAGAAGGCACACCCTTGCCTTTTAAGCGAACCTTGGTGTCAGTCTGTGTCCCTGCCTTCACCTCGTAAATCACCCTGCCGTCCACGGTGTCGATCACGATCTCACCGCCCAGCGACGCGACAGCGAAAGACATGGGCACGGTGGAATAAATATTTTCATCCTGCCTCTGGAAGATGGGATGTCTGCCCACCACCACCTCGACCAGAAGATCTCCCCTGGGACCGCCGTTTGAACCCGGTTCCCCTTTATCGCGTATGCGGACACACTGTCCGTTGTCGATACCCGCGGGGATAGAAACCTGAATCTTCTTTTTGTTGGCAATATAACCCGTACCGCGGCAGTCGGGACATTTATCCTTAATCACCTTGCCCGTACCGTGACAGTCGGGACAAGTCTGCACATTTCGCACCGTGCCGAAGAAAGACTGCGAGGTAAATACCACCTGTCCCTTACCGCCGCACTTGCTGCATGTCTCGGGACTGGTTCCCGGCTTCGCGCCCGTGCCGTGGCAGGAAGTGCACTCGTCCTTGAGCGTCAGTTCGATCTCTTTCTCCACACCAAAAACCGCTTCCTCAAAGCTGATCCTGACACTCGTTCTGATATTCGCGCCTTTCATGGGACCGTTTCCTCTTCCGCCGCCGCGTCTGCCGCTGCCGAAAAGATCCCCGAAAATATCGCCGAAGATATCACCGAAATCCGCACTGTTGAAGTCGAAGCCGCCAAAGCCGCCTGCCCCTCCCGCACCGTCGAAGGCAGCATGACCATACTGGTCATACTGTCTCCTCTTCTCGGGATCGCTCAAAACGGCATATGCCTCCGAAGCTTCCTTAAATTTTTTCTCTGCCTCCGCGTCCCCGGGATTCATGTCGGGGTGGTATTTCTTAGCCAGAACTCTGTATGCTTTTTTTATGGTGGCGTCGTCCGCGCTTTTCTCTACGCCAAGCACCTCATAATAATCCCGTTTTTGTTCTGCCATGACTATGCCCTTCCTTGGATTAACTGTTCAAAAACATCCTGTTTATACTTCTCTATAATCCCCATCAACTACGTCATCCGCTCCGCCGTTGTCCTGCGGCGCCGCTTCCTGTGCGCCGCCCATGTTGCTCATGTCGGGACCGCCCTGCGCCTGCTGCATGTTCTCATACATCTTCGTGAACAGGGACTGTGCGGAGTTCGTCAGCTTCTCCTTCGCCGCTTTCAGCTCATCGAGCTGGCTGTCGGTAAGTTCCTGATCCTTGGTCTTTTCCAGAATATCCTTCACCGCCTGCAGGTCAGCCTCAACACCCGCCTTCTCGGAAGCGTCAATCTTATCGCCCACTTCATTCAGCGCCTTCTCGGTCTGGAATACGAAGGAATCCGCGTCGTTTCTCGTGTCAACTGCCTCTTTGCGCTTCTTATCCTGCGCCTCAAACTCTGCCGCTTCCTTAACCGCCTTCTCAATCTCGTCGTCAGACATATTGGATCCTGCGGTGATGGTGATGTGCTGCTCTTTGCCTGTGCCCAGATCCTTCGCGGACACGTTAACGATACCGTTGGCATCGATATCAAAGGTCACCTCGATCTGCGGTACGCCGCGCATTGCCGGCGGAATGCCGTCCAGACGGAACTGCCCGAGGGACTTGTTATCTTTCGCAAACTGTCTCTCACCCTGCAGCACATTGATGTCTACCGCCGTCTGGTTGTCGGAATAAGTAGAGAACACCTGGCTGTGCTTCGTAGGGATGGTTGTATTTCTCTCAATCAGTCTGGTCGCAATGCCGCCCGCCGTCTCAATGGAAAGTGACAGCGGCGTTACATCCAGCAGGAGGATTTCGCCCGCACCCGCGTCGCCCGCAAGTTTACCGCCCTGAACGGAAGCGCCCAGAGCCACACACTCGTCGGGATTCAGGGATTTGCTCGGCTCCTTGCCTGTGAGCTGTTTTACTTTCTCCTGCACTGCCGGCACACGAGTGGAGCCACCCACCAGAAGCACCTGCCCGATATCCGCATTGGTCAGACCCGCATCTTTCATCGCGTTCTGTACCGGGATCGCGGTGCGCTCTACGAGGTCGCTTGTCAGCTCGTCAAATTTCGCTCTCGTCAGATTCATGTCGAAGTGCTTGGGTCCTTCCGCCGTCGCCGTGATGAAAGGCAGGTTGATGTTCGTTGTCGTTGCGGAGGAAAGTTCCTTCTTCGCCTTCTCAGCCGCCTCCTTCAGTCTCTGAAGCGCCATCTTGTCGTTTGACAGATCTACGCCTTCCTGCGCTTTGAACTCGGAAAGCATCCAGTCAATAATCTTCTGGTCAAAGTCATCGCCGCCCAGATGGGTGTCGCCGTTCGTGGCAAGCACTTCGATGACACCGTCACCGATCTCAATGATGGACACATCAAATGTACCGCCGCCCAGGTCGTATACCATAATTTTCTGCTCTTTTTCGTTGTCAAGACCGTAAGCCAGCGCCGCCGCGGTAGGCTCGTTGATAATACGCCTAACGTCCAAACCCGCGATCTTTCCCGCATCCTTGGTCGCCTGTCTCTGAGAATCGTTAAAGTACGCGGGAACCGTGATAACAGCTTCCGTCACCTTCTCACCAAGGTAATTCTCCGCGTCTGCTTTCAGCTTCTGCAGAATCATCGCGGAAATCTGCTGCGGGGAATACTTTTTATCTGCGATCGTGCGGCCTCTGTCCGTACCCATGTCTCTCTTGATGGAAGCGATGGTGTTATCCGCGTTGGTAACTGCCTGACGCTTAGCAGGCTCACCTACAAGCCTCTCCCCGTTCTTCGTGAAAGCCACAACGGACGGTGTGGTTCTCGCGCCTTCCGTGTTCGCGATGACAGTGGGTTTGCCACCCTCCATAACTGCCACGCAGCTGTTTGTAGTTCCTAAGTCGATGCCGATAATTTTACTCATAATGTTTACTCCCTTTCTGAAGCGTTACCCGCTTCCACACATTATATTTACAGTTAACTTTTACTTCTTATTGAACAACTGCCACCATACTGTGTCTGACTACGCTGTCCCTGTAAGTATATCCCTTCTGCAGCTCCTGTGCGATCGTGCCGGACTCAAACTCCTCGCTCTCCGTCTGCATCACCGCATTGTGGAACTCGGGATTAAATTCTTCCCCAACCGCCGGGATCGGCTTCACATCCAGATTTTCCAGCTCGGTCATAAGCTGCTTGTAGATCATCTGCATGCCTTGCGCAATGGCGCCCTCCTTCTCTTCCTCGGGTACACTGGCAAGCCCTCTCTCAAAGTTATCCACCACCGGCAGGATCTTCTCGATCACGCTCTTGGCGCCGGTCTCAAACATTGCCGTCTTCTCTTTCTCGGTGCGTTTGCGGAAATTATCAAACTCCGCCATCTGGCGTTTTACCCGGTCTTCCAGCTCCTCCACCTTCTCTTTCAGAGCATCCTGCTTTTTGTCTTTTTTCTTTTTCTTATCGCCTTTAGCCACTTTTTCCTCATTTCCTGCCGAAGGCTCTCCTGGCATTTCTTCCTGCGCCGCCTCCGCCTGCTCTTCCTGCTGCGGCATATCCTGTTCTTCCATCTCTTTTTCCTGTTTATCTTTTTCCTCTTCTGCCACTGTGCTCATCCCTTTCCTGTTTGATTCTTAATAGTCCCTGTGCTAGTTCAGGCGAAGCCTGTTGTTTCCCGCCATTTTACTTCTTATATAAATCATCCAGCTGATGTTTTAACAGCCTTAGATTGCTCACAACTTTCTCATAATCCATTCTCTTGGGACCAATGATGCCGATGGTTCCCTTCATACCCGCATCCAGCTCGTAGGTTGCGGTCACAATACTGCAGTCCTTCATGCCGGCAACCGGCGTCTCGTCGCCGATATAAACCTGTATACCCATGTTATTGTCACCCGAAAGGTTATCCTGCACCAGCTCGCTTAAAAGCTGTTTTTCCTCAAAGGTAGTGATCAGTTCACTGGCTCTCTCGTGATCCGCAAGCTCCGGGTACTTGAAAAAGTTTTTCGCGCCGCTTGTATAAATCTCCAAATCTTCGTCAGCCTTGATCGCCTCCGCCACCGCATCTATAACACCCGCCACAATCTCGCTGTGGATACCCGCCTGCTGCTTCATCGCAGCAATCATGCCAAGATTGATCTCTTCCAAGGAAAGACCGTTTAAGTGGGTGTTCAGGAGAATGTTCAGCTTCAAAAGCGTCTCGTCGCTCAGTTCCTCGGAAACCGTCAGCATGGAGTTCTTAATCACATTTCCCTCCACCACGATCACCACCAGAATCTGCCTTGCATCCACCCTGGAAAGCTGGATAAATTTCAGCTTATTGCGGTGGTACTGGGGCGCGGAAATCATAGCCGCGTACTCGGTATTGTTCGCGAGTACCTTTGCCGCCTGCTTGAGAAGGTGGTCCATCTTATCCTCCTTCTCCAGAAGCATTTCCTTCATCTCCTCGACTTCCCGCTCCTTCTCCTCCATCATCTTATCCACGTAGAGACGGTATCCCTGATCGGAGGGAATCCTGCCGGCGGAAGTATGTGGCTGTAGGATGTAGCCCAGTTCCTCCAGATCCGCCATTTCGTTCCGAATGGTTGCCGAGCTTAAGTTTAAATCAGTGTACTTGGAGATCGTGCGGCTGCCTACCGGCTCCCCTGTCTCCAAGTAGTTTCGGATGATGGCTTGCAATATGATATATTTTCTTTCGTCCAGCTGCATACCATTTCCCTCTGTAACTGTTCAGTACCTTCACAGTTATTATCGAATTGTTAGCACTCGACTTGTTAGAGTGCTAACACCTTCTGGTAGTAAGGTATCACTTCTTTTTTGCATTGTCAACATCTGATTGGAAAAAAATTATAAAAAAAGTATGAAGAATAGCCGACGCAAAAAAGCGATCAATTTAGCATACCCTAAACTGACCGCCTGAATTCTTTCTTTTGCCTATATAACATGATTAGATATTAAACTGTCCTTTTTCCTCACCGTTAATTACATAGTATACTACGCTCTCCTCGGGCTTCACATAAAGTTCTACGGATTTGAAATCGCCGACTTTCTTCTTCAGGTCATACTTCCAGACATCCTTCGCAATCTTTACCAGATCTTCGGTGGAGTAACTCTTACCCGCGAACTCTAAATGTACATTTTCTTTCACTGCAGCCTTTCTGGTTGTAGTGGTCTTAGCCGCCGTCTCCTTCTTCGCTGCCCCAGGCTTTCTGCCGGGCTTCTTTGCACCGGGCTTTCTGCCGGGTTTCTTTTTCTCTGCCACAGGCTTCTTCGCCTCTGTCCCATTCACTTCTGTTTTAGCCGCAGGCGCTGTCACAGGTGTCTCCGCTGTCGTTGTCTTTGTATCTGCCGCTTTGTCAGCCTCCGGTTTTACAACCGGCTTCTTTGTTTCTGCCATGAGTAATCTCCTTCCCCACTTTCACTAAAACTACTTTTCCATAATAATGATCTTGCTGCTGTAACGCCATGCATCCCCGCAAAATACCTGCTGCATGACCCTGCTAGATGTATCTTATCTCAATAAAACGGGGCTGTCAACCAACAATCTGTAACAAATAGTTAATTTTTGTATGAAAATCTTATACGAATTGACCCAAAAATGCCTTAAAACCGCCCCATTTTACTGGCTTACGCCAGCGCGAAATACAAAAGCACCGCCGCACCGAGCACAATTCTATACCAGCCGAAAACCTTAAAATCATGCCTTTTGATATAGCCCATCAGGAAACGAATTACCGCCACTGACACCGCAAACGCCACCACCATTCCGACTGCCAGAATGACAAGTTCGCCACTCGTAAAAGAGAATCCGAACTTTAAAAGTTTTAACAGGCTGGCGCCGAGCATGACGGGAATCGCCAGAAAGAAAGTAAACTCCGCCGCCACGGTTCTCGACACGCCAATCAGAAGCGCCCCCACAATGGTTGCGCCGGAACGGGACGTCCCCGGGAACACCGCCGCCAGAAGCTGGAAAATACCGATCATCAGCGCCGTGCGGTAAGTAATATCGTTCAGTTCTGTGATCTTCGGCGTCATCTTCCTGTTTCTGTTTTCAATCAGAATAAAGGCGATACCGAACACGATCAGCGCAATGGAAACGCACCACGGATTGTAGAAGAGTGCGTCCAGCACATCATCGAATGCAAGTCCCACAACTGCCGCCGGAACGCACGCTACAAGAATCTTAAACCACAGTACGAAGATGTCCTTCTGCACCACAGGCTTCTCTTTGAAGCGGAAGGGAAATATCTTGTTCCAGAAAAGAAGCACCACCGCCAGAATCGCCCCGAGCTGGATCACCACCAGAAACATCTCCCAGAAATCCTCACTCACGTTCAGGGTCACAAATTCATTTAAAAGAATCATGTGCCCGGTGCTGCTGATGGGGAGCCATTCCGTGATACCCTCCACGATGCCGAAAAGCACCGCCTTTATAATTTCTATGATGTCCATATTTTCCTCCCTATTCCAAATACTCGAGCAGGTCCAGATAACATGCCTGCGCGTCGCGGTAACCTTCCTTGTAGAGCGCCTTCATCTTTTCCTTATCCTTCTCAATCCTGCCTACTTCGCTTTTCTGTTTCGGACGGATCACAAACAGCTCACCCTTCCGTTTCTTTTCTTCCATATATTGTACGGTGGCATTATAGGAAAGATGCCTTTCGCGCATCAGTTCGTACACTTTCGGGTAGCGGAGATAGCGCGCCCTCACAAGTGCAAGCTCCGCTCCGGCGGGCTGTCTGACAAAGCCTTCTTCCTTGGTCATAATCACCACGTTTTTCCTGTTGCCGTCCTGTATGGACTTCCTGATCGGAATCGAATCGCTGATGCCGCCGTCCAGATAATACCTGTCTCCTATCTTTACATTCCGCGAAACCAGCGGAAGCGAACTGGACGCGCGCACCGCAGGCAGGTCTTCCCGCAGATCCTTGAGCGGCAGATAGACCGGCTTTCCCGTCTCAATATCTGTCGCCACCGCAAAAGCCCTGCCTTCGAATTTCGCTGCGGCGTCATAATCAAAGGGATCAAGATAATTCGGGATCAGACTGTAATTCATATCCACGCCGAACAGGTCGCCGGTCGTAAGAAGACTCCATTTCCCGCAATACTGCTTCATGTCCAGATAGTCCACGCTGATGCGCAAAGACCGCCCTCTCTGCCCTGACATATAGTTGCAAAGATGACACGCCCCCGCCGACACACCATAATTGTCGGAAAACAGTATCTCCTTCTCCATAAAGAAATCCAGAACGCCGGCAGTATAAATGCCCTTCATGCCGCCGCCCTCCAGAATCAGTCCTGCCTGATACATCATAATAGAACTCCCCTCCTCTGGAACCTAATAATTTTCCTTCATAAATTTTCTGAACGCATCCAGCGACCGCTCCACCTTCTCTGTGTCGATACAGTACGCAATCCGAAAATATCCCTTCACACCGAAACTGTCGCTCGGCACGAGAATCAAGTCGTACTTTTTCGCCTTTTCGGAAAATGCCACCGCATCCGGCTCCGGCGATTTCGGGAACATGTAGAAAGTGCCGCCCGGACGCGCGCACTCAAAGCCTAAGTCCGTCAGTTCCTTATATAATATGTTCATGTTTGTCTCATAGACCGAAAGATCCGACGTCAAGTCCAGCACCTCCGCCACCGCAAGCTGAATGATGGACGGCGGACAGTTGTGCCCGGTTCCTCTGGAAATCTGGCTGCACATCACACTGATGATGTCCGCATCCGTGCACTTCGGGTTCACCGCCACATAGCCGATCCGCTCTCCCGGCAGGGAAAGGGATTTGGAAAACGAGTAGCAGGAGAGGGAATTGTCATAAAACGAGGAGGGATAAGGCGCATCCACGCCTGCAAACACGATCTCCCGGTAAGGCTCGTCGGAGATCAGGAAAATATCGTGCCCGTACTGTTTCTGCTTTTCCTCCATAATACCCGCCAGCTCTGCAAGCGTTGAACTGGAATAGACCGCTCCCGAAGGATTGTTCGGTGTGTTGATCAAAACCGCCGTCACTTTTTCCGTCAGCATGGCTTCAAAAGCCGAAAAATGAATCGGCTGCGCATTTGAGAAATATGGCACCACTTTAAGCTTTGCACCCGTCAGATTGATATAGGGCTCGTACTCCGGGAAATAGGGCGCAAAGGTAATCACCTCATCCCCCGGCTCCGTCACACACCGCACCGCGTGGGCGATAGCGCCCGCCGCACCTGTGGTCATAAAAATATGGTTCCCCGTATAGTTCATCCCGAATCTCTTATTGAGGGAAGCCGCCACCTTATCCCTGACGGACGGAATGCCCAGACTCTGGCTATAGCCGTGCAGCTCCATGGGATTTTTCTCCTGAAGCATTTTTATCATCACATCCGTAAACTCCTGCGGCACCGGCACCGAAGGGTTCCCCAGACTGAAATCAAACACATTTTCATACCCGATCTCCTTCCCCCTCGCCGTCGCAAACTCCGAGAGCTGCCGTATCACAGATTTCCCCTGCAGCATGTCTTTATATTTTTGTACGATCATATCTTATTCTTCTCCGTTTCTTTTTTAGTCATGTTCGCTGTGCGGATAGCATAATTATAAGCAGACCTTTGGAAACTGTTTAAGTCTTTCGGATTAGAACTGTCAGCGCTCCCTAAGATGCATAAGCCGCGCCTTGAAGTCCCCGCTGATTGGCGGTATATTGATCCCCGCATAGTGCAGCGCGTCGCCCCTGTACTCGGTCTGTCTGATCTCCTGCCAGTCCGCCGCGTTCTCGATCACGTAAGTTTTCTCTGGATCAAGCCCCGGAATACAGATTCTTCTGCTGTGGTAATTGGGACGGTTCAGCACCTGCACATAGGTGACAAGCGCCTCGCTCTTATCTTTCGCCACCACCGCGTAGCAGTCATAAAAGTGATTATCTGCATAGCGCGCGATGCGGTAATAATCGCCCTGCCGCACCAGATCATTATATTTATGGTACATCGCCACCTGATCCGGAATCATATTCCGGTCCGCCTCGGGAATCTTCGTCACATCCAGTTCATAGCCAAAGGTTCCCGCCAGCGCCACATAGCCCCTCGTCTCAAAAGGCGTCGTCCTGCCCACCGTGTGGTTCGGGCAGTCGGACACATGCGCGCCCATGGTGGAAAGCGGGTAGACGAGCGCCGTGCCCGCCTGAATCGACAGCCGCTCAATGGCATCCGCATCGTCGGAGCACCAGATCTGGGGGCTGTAATAGAGCATACCCGGGTCAAATCTCGCCCCGCCGCCGGAGCAATTCTCCAGAAGCAAGTCTGGGAAATCCGTAATCAGCCGCTCCTGCATCTCGTAGAGCGCAAGGGTCTGCCTGTGCACCAGCTCGCCCTGTCTGTCCGCCGGAAGCCCACAGCTGCCGAGATCGGAAAGCTGCCTGTTCATATCCCACTTCACATACTCAATGTTCGCACTGCGCAGAACCGCCGCAATCCTGTCGTACACACAGTCCCGCACTTCTTTTCTTGTCAGATCGAGCACATACTGGTTTCTTGCCAGACTCCCCACCCTGCCGGGAATCTGGATTGCCCAGTCGGGATGCTTCCTGTAAAGATCAGAATCGGGGGAAATCATCTCCGGCTCCACCCAGATGCCAAACTTCATCCCCAGCTTATTGACCTCGTCCACCAAGTATTTCAGCCCGCCCTTAAGCTTGGACTCATTCACAAACCAGTCGCCCAGACTGGAATTGTCGTCGTCCCTGTGACCGAACCATCCGTCATCCATCACAAGCATCTCTATGCCGAGCGCGGAAGCCTGTCTGGCAATATCCAGAAGTTTGTCCGTATCAAAGTCAAAGTAGGTCGCCTCCCAGTTATTGATGAGGATCGGTCTCTTCTTGTCTTTATAAATGCCCCGGATCAGATGATTTCGGTACAGATCGTGGAAGTTTCTGGTCATGCCGCCCAGACCATCCGCCGAATACATGCAGATCACTTCCGGTGCCTGAAAGTCCGCGCCCGGCTCCAGTTTCCAGCAGAAATCTTCCGGGTGAATGCCCATCATGGCGCGGATGCTGCCAAACTGGCTCTCCTCGACCTGCGCGATAAAATTGCCGGAGTAGACAAAGTTCATGGCGTAAACGTCACCCGTCTCCTCCGTCGCCGCCCTGCTCTTCCACGCCATAAACGGATGCTCCTGATGACTGGACTCCCCGCGCACCGAGCCGACGCTCTGTTTGCCCTTTCTGACCGGACATGTCTGGATCGCGCGCTCCCTCGCCCATGAACCGTGCAGGGTGATCATCTCGTAATCGTCATTGTCCATATCGATGCAGGCGGATAACACTTTCGTCAGATAAACCGCTTCGCCGCCGTGATTTGCCACTTTCACGCTTCTCGCAATCGCATCCGTGTCCGCAAAAATGCTGTAGGACAGAACGACCTGCAATTTCAATACCGGGTCTTCGCATGTAATTTCCAGCGTCTTACACTCGTCCTTTCCCCCAAAGGTCGCCGGCAGCCCTTCAAGCGCTTCTTTGCCGTCATAAATGCGATGGGACACATAGGAAAGGGAAACGCCCGTATGCCCGGACAGCGTGCGCACCGAAAGCGTTCCTTCTCTGTAATCGCCCAGATTGTGTCCCGTATACTCCATCGGAAACGTGTCTAAAAAGGAAGTTCTCTCCCTGTTATTTTCCGAAGGGACAAAAGGCGGCTCCCCGGTGCGCATCAGATACGCCAGATCGTCCGAACCAAGGCTTCTGCCATAGTACACATGCCCGAGAAAGTTCTCCTCATCCACCACGCCTATGCAGTAGCTCGTGTGGGGCGTGTCCAGTTTAAAAATTCTGTTTTTTTCGTTGTAGGTAATGTTCATTGTTTGATTTCCTTTCTAAAATCTTTCTCAGTGCAGCTCGAAGGCCTTTGGCTTCCTCGCTCACTCCTCTGTCTGCGCACTGCCCGTTGCTATCGCGCATCGTCCGCCCATGCAAGCGCACATCTGACAGCGCGTTTCCATCCTTTCACAAGCCGCTCTCTGGTCTGGTTCTCCATCGTCACATCAAACAGATTTCCAAGCTGCCAGTTCTCACAGATTTCACCTTTGTCTTTCCAGTAGCCCACCGAGAGCCCCGCCAGATACGCCGCACCCAGGGCCGTCGTCTCGATACAGTTCGGTCGGTGCACCGCATGTCCTGTGATATCCGCCTGAAACTGCATCAGGAAATCGTTGGCGCTGGCGCCGCCATCCACCTTCAATTCACTGAGCGGAATCCCTGCGTCCTCCTCCATCGCCTTCAGCACATCCATGGACTGATAGGCGATAGATTCCAGTACCGCCCGCACAAAGTGCTCTTTCTGGCAGCCCCTCGTAATACCCACCACAGTGCCCCGCGCGTAGGGATTCCAGTAAGGTGTTCCCATCCCCACAAAGGCGGGCACCACATAGACCCCGTTTGTATCGGGCACGCGCATGGCATATTTCTCGGAATGCTGCGCGATTTTCATCATCCGCATCTCATCCCGCATCCACTGTACCGCCGCGCCTGCCACGAACACGCTGCCCTCCAGCGCATAGGACGGTTCGGGCGTGTCCCCCGCCGCGATGGTGGTGAGCAGACCGTTCTCTGAAGCGATCGCCTGTCTGCCCGTGTGCATCAGCAGAAAGCATCCTGTCCCGTACGTGTTCTTCACCTGCCCCGGCGCAAAACAGCACTGTCCGAAAAGCGCCGCCTGCTGGTCGCCCGCCGCTCCCGCGATGGGAACCGGCGCGCCGAAAATACTCGTATCGCTCTCGCCAAACACCGTCCCGGAAGGCTTCACCTCCGGAAGCATCTGTCTCGGAATCCGCAGCATGGAGAGAAGCGCTTCATCCCATTCCAGCGTGTGTATATTGTATAGCATCGTGCGGGAGGCATTTGTGTAGTCCGTGGCATGTACCCTGCCCTTTGTCAGTTTCCAGATCAGCCATGAATCTACCGTGCCAAACAGCAGTTCCCCACGCTCCGCCCGCTCCCGTGCGCCTTCCACATGATCCAGTATCCATGCAATCTTGCTGCCGGAAAAATAAGCGTCCGGCACCAGACCTGTCTTCGCCCGTATCGTTTCCGTACAGCCCTGCGCCTTCAGCCCGTCGATAAACTCCGCAGTTCGCCGGCATTGCCAGACGATTGCGTTGTATACCGGTTCTCCCGTTTCCCGATCCCAGACAATCGTCGTCTCGCGCTGGTTCGTGATGCCGATGCCCGATAGCTGCGATGCATCCGCACCGATATTCGCCATCGCCTCGATCGCCACAGCAAGCTGCGACGCCCATATCTCGCGCGGGTTGTGCTCCACCCATCCCGCCTGCGGATAAATCTGGGTAAACTCCTTCTGCGCCATGCTGCAGATATTACCCTTCTTATCAAACAAAATACAGCGGGAACTGGTCGTCCCCTGATCCAGCGCCATGATATATTTCTGCATAGATACCCTCATTTAAATCAGTTACTCTGCGACTGCCGCCAAATATCCGCTCCCCGGCTCTTTATTATAAACTTCTCTAAGTATATAACGAGTCCGACGGAAAAACAATCTTCCATTTTTGAGAAAATGTACTATAATAATTTGAGATGGTTTTTCCGCACAGACATTACTTTGCGGATTTATGAGCGAAACCGGAAATAATATTAGGGAAACATTCAGAAAAAAGAGGAAAACATACATGAGTATCACAGTCGTATTACAGCAGATGGTTATCATCTTCATTTTAATTGGGATCGGCATGATCCTTTACCGGCGGAAACTGATATCGGAAGAAGGTTCCAAGCAGATTTCCGGCTTGATCATCAACGTCACCAACCCGGCGCTCTTAATCTGCTCCGCCCTTGACGACGGCCCCAAGGCATCCCTTCAGGAACTTGGCATTGCCCTTATCGCTTACGCTGCCGTTTTTGCAATTTTGATCGCCGTAAGTTTCCTGATTCCCCGCCTTTTACGGATACCCCGGAATCTGCACTATGCTTACCAGATGCTGACCGTCTTCGGCAATGTGGGCTTTATCGGCATCCCCCTCGCCTCCGCAGTGCTCGGCAGCGAATCCCTGATATACGTGTCCATTTTTAACCTGCTCTTCAACCTGCTGGTCTACACCTTTGGCATCTCCCTTCTGCAGAGAGCTGCCGCGGGACAAACGCGGGAAGGGACAGCGGCTCCCGCCAGACAGGCACAGGACGACACCGCTTTCTCTGCCGAACAGGTGCAGGACGGCGCGGCGGCTCCAGTCAGCCAGACCGGTTCAAACCGTCTCCAGAAACTTGTCAATGCGGGCACCATCTCCGCCGCAGTCACAATTATTTTTTACTTAGGGAACTTCCGTGTGCCAGTAATAATCTCTTCCGCCCTCTCCTACACCGGGCGCGCCACCACTCTTTTATCCATGCTGGTGCTCGGCGTTTCCGTCGCGCAGATGGCGCCGAAAGATATCTTTTCCCACCCGAAGCTCTATGTATTCACCCTGCTTCGCCAGATTCTCGTGCCCATCGGCTGCATGCTTCTGATGCGCCAATTCTCTGACCACAAAATGATTTTAAATACCATGCTTCTGATGGCAGCCGTACCCGCCGCCAACATGCCGCTTATGCTCGCCAAGCAGATGGATATGGAAACGGAGTCCATCTCGCAGGGCATAATTCTGACGACCGTGTTAAGCCTTGTGACGGTGCCGCTGGCTTGTCTGTTTCTTATCGTAAAATGACCGCACTGTACCAGCTTCTTTGCCCCGTATACAGAACACCTGTCCCCGCCTCACCATTTCTCCTCTTTCGACATAAAATAGAGTAAAACGACACAGGATATTTATTATGTACTTCTTACTCTTTGCTTTACTTCTCATAGCCGTTCTCGGCTGTATCCTCTTTCAGTGCCGGAGGAAAAAAATTATCTGCAGGATAAAGGAAATGGACTGCTGTGCCAAGTGCACACTCTTAGACGAGCTTGTTTATCCTTTCGGTTATCGTTTTCACTGCGACCATGGTTTCTTTTCCTCCACGGTGGATGCCCCGCAGCGGCGCGCCGGATACGCATGGCTCTATGACTATATGGCGCCACGTTTCCAGATGGTATTCGACTCCCTTCCCGTCTATTTCGATTATCGGGGACGCACATGGCTGATCGAATTTTGGAAAGGGCAGTACGGCATCAATACCGGGGCGGAAATCGGCGTATACCACGCAGACGGTATTATCCCCGAGTCGGACTATAAAACCACATGGTTTACCTGCGCGGAAGATCACGAAATGCTTGACTGCTCTTTCCAGCTCTGCAAGCGTGGCAGCGAATGCATCTGCAATTCCGATCGGCACTGGTGGCTGACCGCCTTTCTCGTAGGATGTTTTTCCAAACCATCCGCCCTGACAATGGAGTCATGTATCAGCTTTCCTAACAGGGAAATGCTATGCGCTTTCGTGGACGGTCTGAAGAGAACCGGTTACCCGGACGACTGTCTGTCTGTCAGAGGACTCACCGTCTGTTTTGTTTTCCACAGAGATTCCACGAGATACAATCTTATGACGCGTTTCTGGCGAAGCTTCTCCCAATGGAAAAACAAACTTTTCTGCAAGCTGTACCTGTGGGTTACCAGACCTTTTTTCTGTACAGAGGACAGAATCTTATATCTGTATTACTATCTCCCGGCTGCATTCCGAAAACTTCTCCGGCTGCGCAGATTTCATAAACGCTGCCACAGACGTTACAGCAGGAGGCACTGGCAATGAGTGCGTCAGCCCGTCTCAACCGCGCCTTTCTGGATGCGCCGATGCTCCCCCTTTCTGACCGCTCGCGCTACGTTCTTATGAGCGACTGTCACCGGGGCATCGGCTCCTCCTCCGATAATTTTTTGAAAAACCAGCATCTGTATTTTGCCGCGCTGCAGCATTATTATCGACATGGTTCTACCTATATCGAACTGGGCGATGGAGATGAACTGTGGGAAAACAGAAGCATGAAAAATATAATTGACGTTCACAGCAATGTGTTCTGGCTGTTCAAACAGTTTCATGAGGAAAACAGACTGTATCTGATCTACGGCAACCACGATATTGTAAAGCGGAAGAAAGGCTACACCGCCAAAAGCTGCGGCGCTTATTTCTGTACGCAGTCTCAGCAGGTGCAGCCCCTCTTCCCCTCCCTCACTTTTTATGAGGGCATTATTCTCACTACAGGCACGCAGCCCGGTCATGCGCCCCGCGTATCGCTTTATCTGACGCACGGACATCAGGCAAGCCTGCTCAACTCCACGTTCTGGCGACTCTCCCGCTTCCTTGTGCGATATGTCTGGAGCCCGTTGGAAAATCTGGGCATACTCGACCCTACAAGCGCCGCCAAAAATTACAGAGTCAAAAACAAATGCGAAAACCGCCTGAACAGGTGGGCGGAGGAAAACCGCCGCATTCTGATTACCGGGCACACACACCGCCCGGCGCTGCCGGACGTCCCCGCCCATTACTATAATACGGGAAGCTGCGTCCATCCCCGCTGTATCACCTGCATTGAAATTGAGCGGATGGCAATGACATTAGTCAAATGGAGTATGACCACCCGGGCAGACAGCACGCTCTACGTAGCGCGGGAAATTATTGCAGGACCCGTACCGCTTACACAATTTGCACCTTAATCATGTTTGTCGTGCCGGAAATCCCAATAGGCACCCCGGATGTAATAACCGTCAGGTCCCCTTTGTGTAAAAGCCCCTTCTTTTCAGCCGCCGCAATCGCTTTGTCAAAAAGCACATAAGCGTCCTTCTCTTCCTTAATCAGCAGCGGCTCCACGCCCCATGTCAGTGAGAGCTGCCTGCATACCTTCTCAGTGGTGGCGCAGCTTATGATATCACTCTTCGGGCGGTACCGGGAAATCATTCTTGCTGACCTTCCCGATTTTGTAACCGTCACGATGGCTGTTGCATTCAGGTCAAGAGCCGTCGTGCAGGTTGCATGGCAGATCGCGTCCGTCACGTCGGGATTCGCCCCGCGTTCCAGCAGGAAAAACCGCTTGCGGTAATCCACATCCTGTTCCGTGCGCTCCGCGATTTTGACCATCGTTTTAACCGCTTCCACGGGATAGGAGCCTGCCGCAGTCTCTCCCGAAAGCATGATAGCGCTTGTGCCGTCGTAAACTGCATTCGCAACGTCCGTCGTCTCCGCGCGGGTCGGTCTTGGATTCTTGATCATGGACTCCAGCATCTGCGTGGCGGTAATCACCTGTTTCCCTGCACGGTACACCTTTTTGATGATCTCCTTCTGGATCACAGGCACATCCTCATAGGGAATCTCCACACCCATGTCTCCCCTCGCCACCATAACGCCGTCGGAAACCGACAAAATATCATCAATGTTTGCCACACCCTGCGCATTCTCAATCTTGGAAATAATCTTGATGTCCTGACCGCCGTTTTTTTCAAGCAGCTTTCTGAGCTGTAAAATATCTTCTTTTTTCTGTACAAAAGAAGCCGCGATAAAATCCACATCCTGCTCGATGCCGAAAAGAATGTCCTCCCTGTCCTTTTCACTGATATAAGGCATGGACAAGTCCACGTCCGGCACATTGACGCCCTTGTGATCGGAGACCGTACCCCCATTTACCACGCGGCAGACAATATTGCTTTTGTCCACCTTCTCCACTTTCATCTCAATCAGACCGTCGTCAATGAGTACCCGCATCCCCTCTTCCAGATCCTCATAGAGCCTGTTATAAGTTACGCTCACGATATCCTTCGTACCCTCAACCTCGTCGGCAGTCAGTGTAAAAAGCTGTCCATCCTCCAACACAGCTTTTCCATCCTTAAATTTCTTCACACGGACTTCCGGTCCTTTGGTGTCAAGCAGAATTGCCACCGGCTTTCCCAATTCTTTCCGAAGTTTTTTCACCACATCCATTCTCTTCTTATGATCCTCATGGACGCCGTGGGAAAAATTGCATCTGGCAACATTCATACCTGCCGACATCATCTGCCGCAGCACTTCCTCGTTGTCTGTAGATGGTCCAAGGGTACATACTATTTTTGTTTTGCGCATTCTTACCTCCGTTCCGGACATACCGCCCACCTTTTTCACGTCACTCACTATTTTACGCCAATTTTCCTGCTTTCATCCCGCACGGGCGGCAGCCGAATAAATTTAAAAGTATCATATCACACAACCCGGCGAAGCGCTACCGTTCAGCCGCAGGTCCCATCGATCAGACTTACCGATCTGCCCGCTTATGGCGAGGAAGCTTATTCCGCCTGGATCTATGAATGGGATCCCACTCCCGTATCCGAATACCTTCACGTGTGCGAGGATATCACTCTGCTCCTGCGGTGAAACTCCAGTTCCCGTGCATCGGATTATGAAAGGAGAGACAGGCGCAAAGACCTGCCCCTCCTCTATTTATGGTCTGTTATATTCCTTTGAACGTAAAGCTAAACTCTACCTTCCCGCTCACATCCAGATGGTATTCCGGGTGCACCGGCGCGCCCCAGCTGTCGTCACCGCCGACACCCATCTGTCCCTTCGCCACTCGCACTACCGTGTAGTGCACGGGAGGCAGCTCATAGGGATGTCTCGCGTTCTCTATCTCATGGGGTGTATAGGGTAGTGCTGAGAAGCTTAAATTTTCCCCGCAAAACAGCATACCACGTCCACGCCTGTCAGTCACCTTCGCCCAGCGCACCTTCGTCTTATTGCCGCATTCCTGAGGCACGAGGTATGCCGCCATATTGTCCGACACCAGATTGCGGTAGATGCCAAGTTTCGCGCCCTGGTCCCTGTCCGCGTAAGTCTCCTCCGGACCGTTGCCGTACCACTCCAGACGGTCGTAATCCGCGTTCAGTTTAAACAGCACGCCAAACTCCGGCATGTCAGCCATTCCCTCCACCGGGTCATAAGCAAGTGTAGTCTGCACGCTGCCGTCCCCGTACACCTTGTAAGTCAGCCGGCAGGTCGCCGCCGGTGTCGTATTGAGGTCATACAGATAAGACACACTGACATGATCCGCTTCCTCCCTGACTTGCGGATTTTCAAAATCTTCTCCCTCTTTATTTAATCTCCCTCCGGGCTTTCTGCACGACGCGTAAAGGCTTGCCAGTTTCCACTGCCCCTGTCTCGCCATCATATGATTGCCCGTATCATTGTCCGTAGGCGCGCGCCAGAAATTCGGCCGTGGAATCTCCTCAATCAGCTCCTTGCCCGCATAACGGTAGGAAACCATGCCGAAAGCAGAAATCGCACCTGCAGGCTCTGAGAACAGTACATCAAAATGCTCTCCCCGGACACCCACATTGTCATTGCCCCGTATAATGGTAAGCGGTTTCTTCTGATCCTCCGCAGGCACCTCCACTTTTCCGATCAAGCCCTGCCCGAAGGCCACTTCGTGCCCCGCCTTTGCCCACAGCGTATTCTCTTTTAAGAGGAAGGAAACCGTCACGGCATACTCACCAGGATCCTCCGGCAGAGCAAAAGGCGCAGGGTAATTCTGTCTGCCTTCCGGTTCTACGTCAATCCCCGTAAGCTCCTTTTTCTCCACAATAACGCCGTCCCGCTGAAGCTGTGCCACGCAGCGGAAACCATTCGTAGAAACGAAGAGGTTTTTATTCCACACCTCAAACCCATCCTTTTCTACAGCAACCGAAATATTCTGATAGTTATATTTCACTGTCTGCATCTTGGGCGAAGCTTCCCGCCCCCCGCCGTAGGCGATACCGTTGCCGCTGAAATTATAATCCGTAGGGCGTTCCCCGAAGTCGCCGCCGTAAGCCTGAAACCACTTCCCGTAGCGGTCTTTTTTGTATATGCTCTGGTCGATGTAATCCCAGATAAAACCGCCCTGATAAGCGGAGTTTTCTTTGTCCGCCAGATCTGTGTACTTATGCATCGCACCACAGGAATTACCCATGGCATGCGTGTACTCACAACAGATAAAAGGCTTGCCGTCGCCGTTTACCAGATACTCCTCTATGTCAGTCACCTTCGCGTACATGCGGCTCTCCATATCGGAGGAATCATTGTAGCGCCTGTCGTTGAATACGCCTTCGTAGTGTACAAGCCTCGTATCATCCAGCTTGCGGAAAAGCTCCGACATCTCGTAAATCGTCTCGCCGCCAAAGGACTCGTTTCCCACGGACCAGATCAGCACCGCCGGGTGGTTTTTGTCCCGGTGATAACAGGAACGGATGCGGTCGTACATCATCTCCTTCCACTCTGCCTTATCGTCCGGCACCACGAAGGACATGTCCTTTTTCCCTTTCAGGTAAGCGTCCCATGTGCCGTGGGATTCCAGATTGCTCTCCGCGATCAGATACAGTCCATAGCGGTCACAAAGTTCATAGAGCCGTTCGTCGTCGGGATAGTGGGAAGTACGGATCGCGTTGATATTGTTGCGCTTCATGGTCACAATGTCTTTTACCAGTTCCTCATAAGAGACATGTCTGCCCGATATGGAACTGAAATCGTGACGGTTCGTGCCTTTAAATACAATCCGTTTCCCGTTTAACAGCATACGGCTGTCCTTCATCTCAAATTTGCGGAAGCCGACTGCCTGCGAGACATATTCCACCGTCTCACCGTTTTCACCACAGCATTTGATTTCCAACTGATATAAGTAAGGGTTCTCCGCGCTCCAGAGTCCGGGTTTCTCAACCGTTTCCTCAAAAGCAAATTCGCCGTCCGCTTCCGCTTTCTGCTCCTTTTCAAACAGCGTCTCTCCGCCATCCTTTAAGCAGAATCTGTAAACGCCGTTTCCTTTTACCTTGCAGCATACAGACAGCTTCGCCTGATCAAAGCCTTCCCCCTCAAACAGGGTCTTCACCGTCAGATCCTCCACATGCGCGGTGGGAACCGCATACAGGTACACACTTCTATAGATGCCGGAGAATCGGTAAAAGTCCTGATCCTCGCACCAGCTTGAGGAAGTCCATTTGTAAACCTGTACCGCCAGTTTATTTTCCCCTTCTTTCAGATAGGGCGTAAGGTCAAATTCGGAGGGGGTAAAACTGTCCTCGCTATAACCCACATAAGAACCGTTGCACCAGAGCGCCATCCCGCTCTCCACGCCTTCAAACACAATGCGTATTTTCTGCCCGCGCATATGTGCCGGGACTTCAAAATATTTCACATAGCTCGCCACAGGATTGAACCGCTCCGGAATCTCCCCCGGCACGAGTTCTTCCCTGCCATCCCATGGGTACTGCGTATTGGCATACTGAGGAATGTCGTACCCCTCCATCTGGATATGCGCCGGCACACGGATGTCCGCCCATGGTCTGCAGTCATAGCTTTCCTGCTCAAACCCCTTCACCGCGGAATCTATGTTTACCGCATAAGAGAATTTCCATATGCCGTCCAGTGACTGTTTCAGGCTGCTTTCTCCCCGCGCGGCTTCCTTTTCATTGGCATACAGGTTTAACGCCGCACGCGCCGGAAGCACATTGTCCTTAAAAAACCGAGGATCTTTTATTCTATCATAATCAGATCGCGTCATATTATTATTTTACTCCTCTCCCATTGTTTGATTTCACTGACGAGAATGCAAAGCCATTCTCTGAACCGTCATTCGACAACGACGATTTGTTGTAACAAAGGTGTCAAAAGCACCCAAATACCCAGATGTTTTTGACACCTTATTGTCGAAAAAACTTTCTATACCACGCTTATTCGCAAAGCCGCTGCCCCACAGCTTCTTCTTTGCTTACGTCACTTCACTGCGCCGGTGATACCTTCCGCAAACGCGTTCTGCAAGCAGAAGAATACGACTGCAGTGGGCAGGGTACAGATCAGCACGGCGAGCATCAGCATACCGTAGTCCGTCACATAACCTTCCGTCAGGTTCGCCACCACCATGGGCATTGTCTGACTGTTTGCATCCGTCATGATTACCTTCGGCCAAAGGTAACTGTTCCATGCATTCATAAAAGTGATTGTCATAGCTGCCGCGTAAGTCGATCTCATAGTCGGAATAAACATCTGGAAAAAAATGCGGATCTCGGATAACCCGTCAATTCTCGCCGCCTCCATAATGTCATGCGGGAACGATCTCGCGCTCTGTCTAAACATCATAATCAGAAACGGCGTGGAGATCGTCGGCAGGATGAATCCGATTGTCGTATTCAGCCAGCCCGCTTTCGAAAACATCTGGAACAGCGGGATCATGGTCGCCACAAAAGGAACCATCATTGCCAGCAGGATAATGCTCATCAGCGTATCTTTCGCTTTATCATGGAAAATCTCAAATCCGTAACCCGCCAAGGAGCTGACCAAAAGTGACACAATCGTCAGAATTGCCGCATATTTAAACGAGTTGCCGAAAGCCCTCCCTATATTCTGCGCCGCCAGCAGATTGTTTAAATTCTCCATAAAATAACCGCCCGGAATCAGACGTCCGGAGATGACATCCGCGCTCTTGTTCGTCGCCGCGCTTACCATCCAGTACAGCGGAAACACGGAGATAAAAGATACGATACACAAAAACAGATACATACCGAATTTTCTCAATTTAGTCACGCTTATCACCTACTTTCATCTGCAGGAATGCCAGAACAGCAACCAGAACCAAAATTAAGAAGGACATTGCCGCCGCATAACCGAAGTTCGGCACATACTTAAAGGACATATCATATATGTAATGCGACATCGTGATCGACGTATTCGCCGGACCGCCTTTTGTCAGGTTGACCGACTCGTCAAAAAGCTGTAACGTGCCGTTGGTGGACATGATCGCCGTCAGCAGAATCGTAGGCTTCAAAAGCGGCACTGTAATCTTAAAGAAAGACTGCACCGCCGACGCACCGTCGATCTTAGCCGCCTCATAAACGGAATACTCGATATTCTGCAGACCCGACAGGTAGAACACCATATTGTATCCCGTCCACCGCCAGAGCAGCGCGATGATGATGACGATACGCGCGCTCGTTGTATGCGTTAGGAACGCATAAGGCTGATCCAAAATACCCAGATTCACCAAAACCAGATTCACCAGACCATTGTTGGCAAACAGGGAACGGAAGATGATTGCGTATGCCACCAGCGATGTCGCACAGGGCAGGAAGATCATCGTCCGAAACAGCCCCTTAAATCTCAGATCCTTGTTATTCAGTATGGATGCCAGAATCAGCGCAAAAATCAACATTACCGGCACCTGAATAATCAGGTAGAAAAATGTATTTTTAATGGATTGGACAAACACCGTATCCTGGAACATTCGAACATAATTGGAGACGCCGCTCCACTTCATATTCGCGCCAACGCCCGACTTAAACGACAAAACCAATGCCCTGAACATCGGCACAAAACTCATAATGAAAATCAAAACAGCGCCGGGAGCCAGAAATACCCATCCCATCAGATTCTGTTTTTTGCTAAGCGTCATCTTTTTCGACTTGCTCAAAAAAACCCCTCCTTCTCTACCGTTGGAGTAAAATAGGGGAACAGCTTACAGAAAACTATTCCCCTGTGTTAGGTGTTACTTATTTAAAATCTGCACGACTCATTGCTTACTGCATGTTAAAGTTAATAGTCTGCTCTGCGGTCTGGAGCTCTGTCTCGAGGTCGGAACCGTTGATGTAATTCGTGATAGCAGTTGCAACTGCGTTACGTGCCTCGTAGTAGTATGCGCCCGTGATGTTGGTCGGAACCTTGGTCGCGAAATCAACGATCTTAGCGGAAACTGCATCGCCACCGAAGAACTCGTTAGGCTCGCCGTATGCGCTGGAATCGCCTGCAGGTGCCCATGTTGCCAGAGCGCCGCTGGGAAGGATGTTGTCATACAGCTCATTGCTGCCAGCAAATGTGCTTGCCAAGAAGTCACATGCCAGATCCGGATTTGCGCAATTTGTGGTTACTGCCCACGAAGAACCGCCGTTGTTGGAATAGTTGGTTGCTCCGCTTGCACCTACCAGACTGGGCATGTTCGTGATACCCCAATTACCGCTCTGGTCTTCTGCAGTCTGGATGGAAGCCATGATCCAGCAGCCGTTGATCGTACCTGCAACGTTACCGCTTACGAAGTCGCCTACGTACTCATCCCAGCTGTTAACCTCAGTAAGTACGCCCGCATCCTTCAGGCTCTTGTAAGTCTCCATAACGGTCTTTAAAGTATCATTGCCAACGATGTTCGCCGTGCCATCCTCGTTGAAGAGGGAAGCGCCTGCGGACTGAAGCATCATCATAATCAAGTCACACTCGCCCGCCTGCATGGAAATGAGGGGTTTGCCTGTCGCTTCCAGAACCTTCTTGCCATTCTCAAGGTACTGGTCAAAGGTAATGTCCGTGAAATCATCGATGGTCAGACCCGCCTGCTCCAGAAGATCCGTACGGTAGCATGCCACAACTGCACCATTATCAAAAGGTACGCCGTAGTTCTTACCGTCGATTACAGAGTAAGCTGTCTTACCTGCTGCAAACTGCGAAAAGTCTACGCCGCTGTTGGTCAGATCCATACACACATCAGGGAATGCCAACACGTTTTTCTGGAACGCGTTATCCTGCATCAGGAAGATATCCGGAAGTGTGCTCAGATCGCCGGAAGTAGCCGCAGTAGTAACCTTGGTCTGGATATCGTCCCAAGGAGTCTCAACCACATTCAGCTTGAAATTCGGATGGTCTTTCTGGTAAACCTTCTCTGCCTCATACATAGCGTTCATGTTAAATGCAGGATCCCAACACCATACGGTCAGTGTCTCATCGCCGCCTGCTGCCGCGGGCGTTTCTGCATCCGCTGCGGGAGCTTCCTCCGCTGCCGGAGCCTCCTCTGCCGCACCGCTGTCCGCTGCGGGAGCCGCAGGCGTCTCAGCGGAACCGCCGCCGCATCCAACCAGTGAAAGAACCATGGTAGATGCCAGTAAAGCTGCTAAAATCTTTCTTTTCATTTTCTTTCCTCCCATTCTTCTTTTTGTGCATATTGTGCACTAACTTTTTCTTTTTCCCCCAGTCGTCAAAATGCTTTCGTCAATTTGTATATTCATCGCGCACTTTTTGACTGAATGTATATGCATTATAACTCCGCGAGCCGCCCGTGTGTGATCGTTAAAAAGCAAAAAAGATGCAAATTCGACCATCTGCATCCAGCTTAAACGTTTACGTTATTGAATTTATCTTACATACTGAAAAACACAATTTTTTTATCAATCTAAAATTTACCATCCCTTATACGCAGAAATCTTATAATCAAGCAGCTTCGCCTCATAATTTTCCGGGTGAATCTTCCACTGATAAGGCGTAATATTGAGCACCTTCTTAAAATTCCTGTTAAAAGTGGACACCGACTGAAAACCGCACCGCTCCGCCACCAGTTCCATGCTGTCCGTGTGTTTCTTCATATATTCACACGCCATCTGCACCCGCACCAGATTCAGGTAATCGGAGGGCGTCATATTCATAATCTTTTGGAACACCCTGCGGAAATGCGTTTCCGACATATGGCTCTCCTGCGCCAGTTCCCCGATCGTCAGCTCCTCCGCATAATGCGCACCGATATAATGCAATGCGAAGGAAATCTGGGAAACGCCGCGGCTCTGCTTCCTGACTTTAATCTGTTTTCCCGAATTCATACGGGCAATATTCATAAGAAGCGACAGCTGCAGCCCCTTTACGCTCTCCGTGTAAAACTCCTTTTTATAGCGCATTTCATCCATAATATTTTTGATCAGCTCCGCTGTCTCCGGGTACTGCGAAGCGTCCACCGCCCATGCATGGTTATTGATAATCGCGCTCAGATCGTCCGGATAAAGAGAATCCTCCCCATAAACCTCCCGCAAAAACGCCTCCACATCAATAAACAGATACTCCCAGCTGCTCAGGGAAAAGTTGTCGCTTGCTGTGTTATGCGGAAAATTTTTGGGGATCACCGTAAACATACCCTGCTTATACGGAATCGTCTGCTCGTCCAGCACCAGTTCGCCGATCCCGTCGTAACAGAATCCGATTTCCATATAATTATGAAAATGCAGGGAGTCCATGCCATACGGGCGGACCCACGCTTCTCCAAGGAGAGCGATGCACGGCTCGTTCTGCGGAATCTCATAATATCGAAATTCAATTTCTTTCTTTTTTGCCGCCATACGTCCGCCTTTCCCTGCCCGGCTTTTTCTCAGTGCCACAAATAATATTAAGTATAACAAAAGATAAGTTTAGTGTAAACCCGCCAACAGGACATCCCCGGCGGTGGAGCGCCGGGGACATCCTTCAAAATAAGTAATGTATAGTAAGGGATATAGATATAGGCTCACTCTACGTCCTGCAGCGCGTCAAAATCTTCTTCGCCTGTGCGGACTTTAACAACCTTATCCACGTTGTAGACAAAAATCTTACCGTCTCCGATGTGCCCGGTAAAGAGCGCTTTCTTCGCCGCCTCGACCACTGTATCCACGGGAATCTTGCTGACTACCACCTCGACCTTCACCTTCGGCAGAAGCGTTGCATCCATCTCTACGCCGCGGTACTTCTCACCCGCACCCTTCTGGATGCCGCATCCCATCACCTGCGTTACCGTCATGCCTGTCACGCCCAAATCATTCATTGCCTTGCGCAGCTTATCGTATCTGGACAGTTTCGCAATAATTGCCACCTTATACATACCTGTAGCGGAAGCCACCGGCACCTGCGCCACCTTCACTGCCGCATCCTTCTGTACGGCAGAAGCCGCGTCGTAATCTTCCACGCCGAGACTTGTGTTTTCGTTCACATCCATAACCATCGCGCCGGACACATCCATAATACTGAAGCCGGAATATGCGGAAGCAAGACCGTGCTCTGTCGCGTCCAGACCGACAATCTCCTCTTCCTGAGAAGCCCGCAACCCTACCGTCGCTTTGATTACCTGAAATACAATGGTAATCGTCACCGCAGTCCATACCGCCACCGAGGCAAAACCGATTAACTGTAATCCAAGAAGCTTAAAGCCGCCGCCGTAAAACAGACCTACAAGCTCTGTGCCCGAAGCATCCGCAATGGAGTAACCGGGCGCGGAACTTGTCGCAAAAAGACCTACCGAAAGGGTTCCCCAGATGCCGTTCATCATATGTACTGCCACCGCGCCCACAGGATCGTCAACCCGCAGCTTATAATCCAGAAACCAAACCGCAAACACTACTAGCAGCCCCGCTACCGCACCGATCACAATCGCGCCAAAGGCATCCGTCACATCACAGGGCGCGGTGATCGCCACCAATCCTGCCAGAGATGCGTTCAGGCACATGGAAACGTCGGGCTTGCCATATTTAATCCAGGTAAAAATCATACATGTCACGGTTGCCACCGCTGGCGCAATTGTCGTCGTCACAAAGATGGAGCCGAGCTGTTCCACACTTGTCGCCGCCGCGCCGTTAAAACCGTACCAGCCGAGCCAGAGAATAAACACGCCCAGAGCGCCGAGCGGAATACTGTGTCCCGGAAAGGCATTTACCTTCGTGATCTTTCCGTTTTTATCCGTATTGAACTTACCGATACGGGGTCCCAAAATCTTCGCACCGATCAGCGCAGAAATACCGCCCACCATATGAATCGCGCAGGAACCCGCAAAATCGTGGAAACCAATCTGGGAAAGCCAGCCGCCACCCCATATCCAGTGCGCCTCGATCGGATAAATCAGCGCCGAAATCACGCCGGAATAAATACAGTAGCTTAAAAACTTTGTCCGCTCCGCCATTGCCCCGGAAACAATCGTCGCCGTGGTCGCGCAGAACACCAGGTTAAATACGAAGTTCGACCAGTCAAAGCTCTCATATGCCGTAAAAATGTCGAACCCGGGCTTTCCGATCAGCCCGACCATGTCCTCGCCGAGCAGCAGACCGAAACCAATCAGAATAAACACCACCGTGCCGATGCAGAAATCCATCAGATTCTTCATAATGATGTTTCCCGCATTCTTCGCTCTGGTAAATCCCGTCTCAACCATCGCAAATCCTGCCTGCATCCAGAACACCAGCGCAGCGCCGATTAGAAACCAGACGCCGAAAATCTGTCCGTTCATTACCTCCATTAATTCTTCCATAACTTTTTCCTCCTCGTCAAAACATTGGCGTATACGCGAAAAGAAGGCGCCTTGAGTTTCCTCAAAGCGCCTTTGCTTTACGTCTTGCATTGTAGCACTGTCATTTTATGGTGTCAACCACTTTTTGTATATATGTATAATTGTATACAATTAAGTACAATCTACGCCGTATCCCTTTTCCCAAAATGCATCTGCGCGAAAATCACCGCCGCAAACACAAGCACGCACCCTAAAATTTCCCGTCCAGTCATGGTCTCATGTAAAAGCAGCATTCCCGCCAACACAGAGAAAACCGACTCCAAGCTCATTAGCAGTGACGCGATCGCGGGATTAATCCCGTTCTGCCCCACAATCTGCAGCGTGTAGCCTACACCGCAGGACATCACGCCAGCATACAGAATCGGAATCCACACGTCCATGCTCCCAAGAGACTGCAGCCACGCCACAGGTCCCATCTGCTGCATCTCCACGCCGAACATCGGAATCATCCCCCATACCCCGCACACAAAAAACTGGATGCACGCCATGCGCACCCCGTCCACCAGCGGCGAAAAATGGTCAATCACCATAATATGCACAGAAAAGCAGACAGCGCACAGAAGCACCAGCACATCGCTGAACTGAAAGGAAAATCCGTCTGTCAGGCAGAGAAAATAGAGCCCCACAACCGCCACGAGAATGCTGACCCAGACATTCCAGCCACATTTTTTTCTGAAAAAGATACCGAGCACCGGCACCAGAAGAATATAACACGCCGTCAAAAATCCCGCCTTGCCCGCCGTGGTGCCATAATACATGCCCATCTGCTGGAACGTGCTTGCCACAAACAGCACCAGCCCGCAGAGTGCGCCGCCAAGCAACAGCCTGCGCCTGTCCTGCGCCGACTGCGGTTTCCTGCCCGCCGTATACCTGTCCAGAAAAGGAATCACCGGCAGCAGCACCAGACCGCCCAGAAAGGAGCGGATGCAGTTAAAAGTATAGGGACCCGCCGCCGCGCCTCCCTGTCTCTGCGCCACAAATGCCACGCCCCAGACAAGGGCGGTGAGGAGCAGGAGCATGGAATTACGTGCCTTTAAATTTATCGTTGGTTTTTTCATAATGTTCTCCATTTCAACAAGCTGCCGCTTTTATCCGCAAGACTTCGTATGGCTGTCTCCGAACACTCAGAACAGTTTACCCCTTCCGGTATGCTTTCGTCAATATGAACCGTTTTTCCGGTCCGTTGCGAAAGAACCATTCATAATGATTTTTCTCGCTTTTGATGAAATGTCATTCTTTATCATCAGAGAAGGATTGTCAAGTGTGTTTGTAAACTTTTCTTATAAATTTTGCAAAAAGGTGTATCATGCCAGAAGTTTTCACCTCGTCACGATACACCTTTTTGTATGATGATCAACCATTATTCCATTTATACAGACTAATCTTCTTCAAAGTCCACATAAATATCTCGGATGTTCTTTTCTATATTTACTCCATGAATATAACCGAAGTTTATTTTTCGCTCACGTATTACATTCATGAACTGATGGTATTTTGAATGGCTGATAGTATCCGTAAAGAAATAAACATAATCCGCCTTGTCAACAATCGAAACATCTGTCGATCCACTGGCCTCTGGATTGATAAATATCCAGTCTGGAAATTCTTTCTTCATCTTCGATAACCAATTAGAATGTCCTCCCACTATAACAATCCGGTAACCAGCAATCGTTTCCTTCATACTTTCAATCGTCTTATCTGTTATAGGATTATCGCTTTCTGTCAATTTATACACATAATTTCTAAGCACCGCCAGTTCACGTTTCGATGCCTCCAGCTGTTTTCTGATATCTTTTGCTTCCTCTTCAAGCCTTCTTTTTTCAGCCAAACCAGCACGCAGAGTACTGTTATCTGATTCAAGCTGGTGAACTTTACGGCGTAATTTATCCACTTCCTCAATAAGCACGGACTCATCATGCCTACATTCATCTGCTCCAGCATGTTCCGCGAAATCTTTTACCTGCCTTTCCGTCTTATTATTCTCTGGTCTGCTGGTCTTGACCTGCACATCCTCTGGATGAAACATCGGCGGAAATTCATCATAATAAAATGTTCCAGATTCTCCATAAGCCAATGTCCTGAGCATTTCAGCCAGCCATGACGAATTGCACGTCATTGCACTTGCACAATGAAGGATCATTCCATAAAGCGTAAGCTCCTCTGCGGAATATTCCCTATTGCTTTTGGGAAAAGTCTTCTTCAATATAACCAGCACAACGGCAAGGCGGTCTTCCACCCCTCTGTCATTTTCATCACACCAATCTGCATATTCCGGGCTGTATCCCAGCCATTGAAATACATTTCCGAGGAATTTCGACATCTTTGCATCAAGGGAGTATAATTTCTTTTGATCGAAACGCTCATCTATTTCCTTTCGGCAATCCTTAAAGCTGTCATCCACAGCCTCATCAAATGAATATCCAACGCTTAAACCAAATTTATTAATGAATTCATTTAAAGTTCCATATACAGCATGACATTCCACGTCAAACTTAATGCCATACATTGGCGCTATACATAAAATTCTTGACAGATTTGCATAGTAAAGATGTCTCCTTCCTTCTGGCTTTGCCAATGCCAGCAGTTCACTGAGTGACATCGTGCTAAATTTTTTGAGCGTCCGGTATTCCTTTTTGTAATATGTTTTATGCAAATACAAAAACAAAGCTTTCGTATATTCGCTTCCGCTATTTACTGCGTTCATCATCAGGCTAAGCGTAAATCTATTAAACATCAGCTCCGGCCAATCTTCACCAGAATAAATATCAAAATACTCTACATCTTGGTATTCTGGAATATTTGCAAATTCATGGGTGTAAAAATCCCTTGCAATCAGTAGGAAATCTTCTCCCATCTCATCATTTATAAAAAAATCAACAAAAAGACGTTCACAACCATATGTATCCGGTATCATTCCATTAAAATCCGGCATCATTTTTTTATCATCATGGCTTTTCATCATATAATTGATAAAGTTTCCACCTGATTCTATCATGTTCTGAAGCAGATTATTTAATTCTTCTGTACTTGGCAGCCCGTCAAGTGGGAAATTAACATTCTTCATGCATGTTGTACCTCTCATCGCTTTATGCCTTGAATTTTTCAAGGTCTGCCACATCTTTATTCGTGCATCAGTTCCTGCCTGAAACAAAATATCTGACTCCGTCTCCTTACAGCAGTCCTGTATCCTGTCCAGTTACCCCTTATGTCTCAACCTCTCAACATTCCTCGTGGGAATTTTCATAATATTCCTATCTCTTGTGGTTTCAATATTACTTTAACAGGAGCGACCTCCCCTCTTTTAAAAAGCCCTGCCACTGAATGATCCAAATATTTTTTTCTGATTTCCTCATTAGCAGTCCTGCCCTTGAATATAATTCTGCCAGCATCAACTGCTTCATTGTAGGGAATGGTTTCCCGCACCTCATTTTCGGCTGGAAACCATTTATCTATCTGATATACTTCTTTCACAATCCCATAAACAACGGCCAAAGCATAGTCTGCCTTCTCCACACTGGCAATCTTTCTCTTCCAGCATCCCCGAGTCACGTCATACAATTCGGTTTTGCTCATTCCCTCTCGAAACGACTTATTGATTTTGATAATTACGATATTTTCCCTGATCTCTTCCATTGTAAGCTTCTGTGGCATACTTCTGCTGTGTTTCATTTTCTATCACCCTTACGATTTTTATATTCCCTACGCATTTTTTCTATCATATGAATAGGCTTAATCCTCATTTCACCAGAAACATTCTTATCAAGCTCCATTAAATTATTTACCATTATATGACGATTATTATGGCTGTCTCTTTTTCCCGCATTGTTCCACGGCTCTTTTCCCGGACCATTATATACTTCATACACATTTCCGCTTTTATTCAGATACATTACTATCAAATATTCCGGTTCATGGTTGATTACTATGTTGTCCTGTTGGGAAATCTTAACTCAAACTTCCCACACTACTTCCGGGAATAAAGCCTTGATAAATGCCGGTTG
>ERZ779626.45-NODE-45-length-89926-cov-26.323675_pt1 | contig 89926 bp, 117 predicted proteins | sample MGYA00514209_ERZ779626 | MGnify/ENA primary metagenome ERZ779626 (study PRJEB29562, sample SAMEA4376713) | mouse gut metagenome | isolation source: Cecum | study: EMG produced TPA metagenomics assembly of the A DSS colitis mouse model was used to assess the...
GGGATGTTGTTATCTTTGCAGAATTGTTTCAGTTCCATGTTTTTTCTCCTTTCAATTTGCTGGAAAACGTGCTATACTCTCCAGGTATTGGAGGTGTCGAATATGCAACTTACAAACGAAGAATATAATGTTCTTCTCAGTTGGGCAGAAAGAAATTTTACGCCGATCAAAAGTATCAACGAAGAAGTATGTGCATACACAATTCACGGCATATTTGAGCGTCTTTACGATAAAGGGTTCTATGTTACAGAGCATGATGTAATTCGCGCCATGAAGGACTGTGGTTATCAAGCCGTGCAACGTGATGGGCAAACCTATTTCAACATTTCCAGTCGATCCCGAGCGATTCAAATATTTCGCTCTTCTCTCGGAGTTCCGTCAAAGGATCGCAAATTTGAATGGATGTAGATTCCCATTCCTCGATCACCCGGGTATAGCCGATTGAACGCAATACATCGGCGAGAGTTGATTTCCCCGTGGGTCCAGAAGGTCCACCTATGACAATCCATTGACGCCGTCTCATAGCCGTAGTAAGGGCTTTTGCCTTTTTAGAACCCAAAAGCTCGACAAAATATTCCTGCACCCTTGGGGGTGTCCGTTTCCATGAAAAATCATGAGGCATTCGAGTTCCTCCATTCTTTCTGTTTCTCTTTCACCATCTTCCGGAATTCTTTGCTATGTATTCGGAGAATATTATCAAGGATGATAGTGTTGACCTGTTTTGTGTTCATAGGCATGGCGGTGTACCAATCTGCTCCCAAAAACACATCACATAGACAGTTTACGACCAGCTGAGGATCTGTCTCAGGAGGACATAGTTCATCGGGATGCTCTTTTTCAAATTGATACAGAATATCAACAAATTTGCGGATGTCCTTGCTTTCAGGGTTTTTTCTTCTGAACAACATCAAGCCACCTCTTAGCAGTACACCTGAAGGAGATTGCCGTTCTGCCAGAGCCAAGCCATATGGGCGCAGTTGAAGCGGATGAACTGATAATCGGTCGCGTCATAGTAGGGCGTGCCGATGATATGAGTCCGCCCGGTCTCAAATCCCCATTCCTCACAGATTTTGATAAGAGCTGCTTCCTCAGTTATCTCGGTGGAGCAGTTGTTTACAGTCCATTTATCCCGTCCGGTCTGCCAGGCAACAATCGCTTCCGGGGTATCGAGACACCAGTGGAAGTGCGCATAGTTAAGAACTTCACCTGGGCGGAGTTTCTTTTCTTCGACAAGGTCGACGAGAGCGTTATACACATCGGTTGCCGGATCACTCGGCTGCTTTTCAGCCTCAATGAGAAACTCTTCCAAAGAGATCAAAATATCATGAGCCGCTTTCCAGTGCCGTTCGTACCCCGCTTGCAATGCTTCCCGCGTTTCATACCGGTACCCGTTATCAAGGACAAACTTGTCAAAATCTGAAAGTTTGCTGAAATCTTTTGTGTTTTCCTTGATTTTTGCAGTAAGTTCATCCCCGTAGTGCAGCGGCCCTCCGCTCAGATACTCGATGTTACACTCATCGTCGAGAATTGCGGTTTTGATATTGACACCACGGAGAATCTCTCCAAGCTCATCGATCAAATACGGCCCTTTATGCCCACGAGCCCAGCCATTTTGGGTAAAGCGGCTCCAATTAACAGGCTCCGGAATATCCAGGCCCATCTCTTTAGCCAAAGTCTTGATATAAGCAGCACCATGCTCCGTTGGGGCTACGATGATTCCTTCACCGGCCGCCGACATCTTAATCAAGTGTGTCGTTTTGCCCTGCTGGCGTTTTCCAATCAAAATATCCATATGGCACCTCTACTTCAGAAAAGCGATGGCCCGGGCCGCCGAATCGCGACCGTTGTCCCGCTCATAGAGGCGCTCGTCAAACTCATCGCCAGAGAGGTCAACCTTAAGGACCCGTCCGTACAAGTAGTCGAAGTAGGTGCCATGCTTGAGCAACTCACGGCAGTGCGGCACGGTAACTGTCCCATCCGGAACGGCCTGAAGAAAGCCCATTCCCTGAACATGGGAAGCATCATACAAGGCTTTCAGAACCTTAGCCTTATCAAGGCCCTTGATGTTAATCATACACTTTTCTCCTTTTCAGAAATATAAAAGAGAGCCCCAGTTTCCCAGAGCCCTCTTTCTGTGATTAAGGTTAGCCGAGCTGGTTCAGCATGGCCTGAAGCTCCTCCGGAGTCTTGTTGCGCAGGTCCGCATCCTGCTTTTCGGCGAGAATGCCGAGAATCTTCTGCTTCTGATCGTGGTTCTCCTTGGCACGCTCTGCCTGCTTGGCCTCCTCAAGCTTGGTATTGACGATGTGCTTGATGATCTCGATCTTGGTCGCCAGGGCCTCATCCTCCGGCGTGCGGGTATTCAGAAGGCTTTCCTCCTGCGCCTTCTTCTCCTGGGACTTGAGCGTCTTGAAAATGTCGTCCAACCGCTGGACGGACAGATCCCAGAGATCCTCCGTGGCGATGACACCCTTATAGGGGTACCGGAACTTGTTGCGAACTGCAACCTCAAACATCTTGTTAGCTTCCATTTTACATATCCTCCTTAAAATGTGATTTTGAGAATGCGCTCAGTGGCGCCTTTCACCTTGACCAGCAGATTGTTCCGCTTCGTAGCGGAGAAGCCCAGGCCTGAAAGCTGATCCTCCACATCCTGAACCGCTGCTTTGCTTCCAAGAGCCTCAAAGACTCGTCGGTGTTGCTCCAACTCAGGCTTCAGGAACTCGTTGTAGAAGCCATTGGGTCGCTCGGGATTGACACAGTCCTTGAGCATGAAAAAGTAGTGCCGATGACCGATGCCGTCCTGCTCGTCCCAGTAGTTGGGCGAATACATGACAACAGAGACGGGAACGAACTGGTTGCTCTTGAGCCCCCAAATATCCCGTGTGGACACAGAGGAGGGGATCAGATCCTTAATCGTGAAGCCGGTGGCCGGGTCATAGGTAACCTCAGCTACCTTGACGATTTCGTCCCGCCGAAGCTCCTTCTTATACTCGAAGGAGTGAATCGTTCCATCGAACTCCACCTCAGCCTTGAAGCCGCTCCGACCACCGCTGTTGGTGTAGCAGTGGACGTACATCAGATAAGTCCCCGGCTTCATGTTGGTCATGGAAGGCCATACAATGTTCTCGACAGCGGGAGTTCCCCTCTGCGGGTGAATAATATCAATGTCCAGTTCACCGAGGGTCACTCGATCCAGCCTTTCATGGAAGTAAATCTCCCTGCCGTCGGGAAGCCTACAGTGGGCATCATAGTCATTCGGGCAGAAATCCTCGTCGTTCCACTGAATGGAGAAACGGAGGATACCATCTACCTTGCCGCCGGCCATCTTCACGTTCTCGCGGATGTCACTGTCAGTGATGTTGCCGGAGTATGCCCAGCTGAAGCCATTAGCCCACTTGAACATGGTTTTGCTATCTTTATCCGCGGGCGCAATCAGCGAGACCATATTGGCCGCATGCCGATTCTCCAGCAAAGTCTCCACCGAGGTAGCCGTCGGGAGTACGCTTTTGACGAAATCCTCAATCGAGATCTCCTGTACCCGAGAGAACTTCTTCGGGTCAACAGCGATGTCCCGCTCCATCTCGCTGAAAATATCAGTCCCGCTCCGGATGCGCTGCGCCGCATTGCGGTTGGCAAACAGGATGTTGTTCACCGTAATATCGTCCAGAGTAGCGAAGCGCCGCCCCAGGGAAGACAAATATCCAAGGTCGGAGATCGTCTGCTTCGCATTCTCAAGCATTTTCTTTGTGTAAATTGCCTTGGGCCGCTTGTAGTTTGTCGGGGCCACGATGACCTCGTATTTGCGAACAGCCTCATCCAGTTCCATCCCCTGGCTGATATTGACCAGGAGAGTACCCATGCTGTGGTTGCGGATTCGACCGACTGCCATACCGGCGTTCATGGACTGTTCCCAGGTAAAGTTGTCCCAGAGTTCCTCCGGCGTTGCAGCATACATAGCCTTGTACTTCTTGAATTCCTCCAAGGCGTGCTGCCATTCCTCGCCTTTATACAGGGATTTCTGGCCGATCAGCTCCAGCACGGTATTAACAGCATCATCCGTAATCTCCTCCAAAGACCGCTTGAAGACGTTCTTGGTATCCCGGAAAGGGCCTTTGAGGTCGCCGACAGAACGCTGGCTCTTATCGACGAACTTGGAGGGGAGCTCCAGATAGAAATGTTCCCAGGTCTTCACAGTGCCATCCGAGAGCTGCTCATGGTTCTTGTTGGTGCCGATCTTTGCGAACTTGGAAATATAAACGTCCGTAACCGCGTGGGCCTTGATGTAGGCATCCAGCGCATCCGCCACAGGTTGGAACGTGGAGCCGAGATCGGTAAGCTCCCAAATAGTGTGGATAATGGCGTCCTTGATGAACACCGCGTTGCCGATGGCCCGGATGAACTGCCGGCAGCAGCTGCAATCGTACTCGCGGCGCTCCCGATAGATTTCGTTGGTTCCAGCGGGGAAGCTGTCCAAGTACAGGTTCCACAGCGCATCCTTGTCCACTTCCACCTCGTAGACATGGTCGGCAGTCTCGCTCAGTTTTGCGAAATGATCTTGAATCGCTTTCTTGAACTTGTTGAATTCCATAAAAATTTTCTCCTTTCAAAATATAAAACGAAGGCTCCTCAAAGTAGAGAAACCCTCGTTTCATTCAGTTTAATAGTAGGCCACTTCAAACTCGACCATGATATCGCGTAGATCTTCTGTCAAATATTTTATGGCCTGCATTTTGATATGTTCCGGGATACCGTAGTATGCCTCTGCGATTCCTCCCGCAATGGCTGCAATCGTGTCGCTATCGCCACCAATAGAGACAGCAAGTCGTATCGCGCTCTCAAAGTCGTCGGATTCCAGGAACGCTTTAATTGCTTGTGGTACACTGCCTTGGCAGGATGCATCGAAACGGTACTTCGGGCGTATCTCATCAATCGTGAAGTTCAGGTCGTAAAAGCGATCTTCGATCAACTCTCGAATTTCCTGTTTCGGCATTTCCTGCAATGCAGCCCAGGTTGCAACTGCGGCAGCCTGAGCGCCTTTTAATCCTTCCGGATGGTTGTGACTAACTCCGGTGACTATGCCGGAAAGCTTGATGCATTGCTCTATTGTTTCAGCCACATATGCTACCGGACTTACTCTCATGGCCGCCCCATTTCCGAAGCTGTTATAGGGCTTTGGGGTTCGCTTATGGAGCCACAGATAGAACATCTGACCGTATCCGCAGTTTGGGTACCTCCTACCGATTTCCTGCATACACTTCACGGCATTTTCTCTCAGTCTGCTCCAATCATTGTCGCTTTCAAGCAGCGCTTTTGCAATCGCAAGCGTCATCACGGTGTCATCAGTAAATGAACATCTTTTTGTAAACAGCTCGAATTTAGTAGATTTGCAGTTTGCCCGCTCGAACCGAGAACCAACGATGTCGCCGATAATTGCACCGATCATTTTTTCACCTCCCATCTGACAGAATATAATGTTCGGCCCAAAGCTGTCAACTCTTGATACCGAGCCGTATCTTGGCTTTCTTCAAAGTCATGCCGACTACAAAGGCGGCCTCGCTCGTAGAAACTTTCGCCTTCGTCATGTCGAGCTCACCTTGACTGCCGTCATCATAGAGAAGTCGGACTTTACAGTTCAAGATGTCCGTCCGTACCATTCTGATTCTTTTCTGAGCCATCGATATCACTTCCCGTCTTTCTCTCAATGTTGATACACAAGAATTGTACATTGTGGTCACCGGCTTCAATGTCGGCGACAGGTTCATTGACGTGAAAGAACAAATTGTTGTAGATTGGTTTCTTGTCGTGGATTTCCATTTTTCCTTCGTCGTCATTAAAGACCAATCTGCTTGTGGTACAAGGAACACGAGACATGTGTATAGTTACATGACCCGTTTTGAGAAGTTGACTTAACTCATCCTCAGAAAGGACGATGTTGTAGTTCCCGGATGGGAGACAGTAGCCTGCCTTCATTTATACAGTTCCTTTCTCATATAGTCCATGATAATTGTTGAGGCTCTATAAATGGTTCTCTTTTCGGAGTCCGATAATTCCCCAACATTGTAGCTGTTCAAAATATCAGACCGAAGCTGTTGAATTGCCAGAAAGTTTTCATGCGTGATATTCAACGCAATATAACCCAACTTAGCAAAGTAGTGAACAAACACAGGAGCATTTGGCTCAGCGGTCCATACTTTTCCGATTATGCCATACATAGCCTCCCTTTGCAGGTCGGTCATACTATCGACCACATCTTTTATGGTAATTTCAGTTTCTTCAGAGAAGTGGATAATCTTACTCATACATCCGCCTCCATTACTCAAGGATATGGGAGGCAATCATGTCGGCATGGTGCGTCCAGAGAACAGTGACGAACTGGTGGATGGCTCGCGTATAGTCATTCCACTCGTTTCTATCCACAAATGCGCCCATATGGTATCGAATGCATAGGATCTCTTCCAGGGTGAGCTGCATATACTGGGAGAGCAGCATTATGGACTTATCGCCATGCCCTTTGAGCAGAGTATCAGGGTTATGTTCCCACTTAGTCATATCCTTCTCGCGGATAGTCTCGTGACCTTTGGCGTCCCAAGTGTGCAAAACCGCCTCTGAGTATGGATGCCGGTAAAGGTCAACTTTGCACAAATCATGGAACATCCCAACGATGTAAGGTGACTCAGGCCGTTGCCATGTCAGCCCATTGTCCTTGGTGAGAGCAACGAGGACTTGCGTCACATTCCGGCTGTGCTCAAACAGGCCGCCCTCAAAAGCACCATGATACTTGGTGCTGGCCGGAGCCGTAAAGAAGCCGTTTGCTTTCAAGTCCTGAGTAAAACCGGCCGGAAACAAATGTGCAGCCGGTTCCATCAAATCGTTGAAATGCCCGATGCGAGGGAGAATATCATAGTCATCCATCATTTGGATCGCCATCCTTTCTTAATATTTTTTGAGTCCAATTTGTAAGATCTCTGTTGCGAACCCATTCCGGATTGTCAAATATAAATGTCTCGCCCATATCTGACTTTACCCGAACAAGACACTCTCGCACCCAAAGTCTGGCCGATAGTCTTGCCAGCATTTTTGTAGTCTCATGTAAAGTTTGTTTGAATAGGCGGTCGCGGAGATTCCCGTGAATCGTAATCAAAACTCTGTCCTGAGTAGTGAACATCCGGAAATGTCTGTCATCGTAAAGATTACTGGGTTGGTCAAATTCGTCAACGTTGCACGACGAACAGTAACCATTCGGTTGTGACAAGTGGAACTCCGCGCTTCTTTCCGAGCCAGTAATCCGTGGCAGATGGTTGACGACAGTTTGAGCGAGATACATGGCTTCCGCATCACTCCTGGCACAAGTATCGACTTCGATGACGCCCGTTACATAAGTCCAACAGCTCATTTCGGCTCCTTTCCTAAAATATCAGTCGTAGCTTTCTTGTTTTCCGAGTTCACGGAGTTGGACAAAGATCGGAAATTGCAGGCTGTAAAGACCTGTTCGTTTGTCAAGGCTTTCGTCCTTATACTTGACTTCAATGACACGCCCGATCAAACTGATACCGTCGCTCCAGAACAGCTTCCGCTGCTCATCGGTCATGCCAGAGCCGACCCGTAGGTAGTTACCTTTGTAGCGCACAACGAATGCCCCCAAAGTTCCGGTCAGTCGCCCCGTCCCCTCTTCAAGGTCTACGACCTCAAGATCTACCGTATAGAACTGCTTCACTTTCAGAATGCCATTGTGACGTCTTCTGAAGTATTTACAGTTACGGTTCAGCATCATGCCCTCTTTGCCTTCGGCAATCATGCGGTCCAGATACGGCGAAATCATGGACATATCGGTTCCGGTATAGAGAATATCCACAACACGAAGAGCAGACAGACCCAGTCTCCGTATCTGCCGTTTCAACTTCTTTAGCTGTTCAAGGCGATCTCGATATCGCAATTTGCTCTCGCCGTAGAGGAACTCGGACTTCGGCAAAATATCAAAGATCACCATTTGAATCAGACTCTTATCGCCATCTTCCTGATTGACGATTCCGGTAGTCAGCCGAAAGTTCTCGTTATCAGAGACATGGTCGATGTTCTTGCGAATCAGCTCTCCGTCAAGTACCCAATTCTCACAATCCGGGATAAGGTTTTGGATGTCTGCCAGGATATGGTCCAGTCCATTGAACTCTTTTCCCTGCCGGCTGATGAGCTTTTCCTCAAAGTAGGTACCGCGAACGCCATTGAGCTTTTGACTCAAACTGAACCACTCGTTCTCATTCATTTTCAGCTTGCCGATCTGATAAGCCTGCTGCACTTCCCATTGAGGAATGAGCTCGAACCTAAATGCGTCGTTTACAGTCTTGACATCACACCCAATCCGAATGGTCTTGGTGATAATGCCCATGTAGAACGACCGCAGTTCGTCCTCCGCACCTTCTAAGAAGGCCTGGACATTTGCCAGCACTTCATCAGTGCCGGTATGGTTCTGCCGAATGTAAGGCATTAGCTCGTGGAACGAAGTGAACTGAATGGTCGCTTCTTTGACTGCCGCCTTGTTAATCTTTTTCTCAGAGATACCTGTGATGAAGAACGGATTCAACAGATAGTCCAAGAATTTTTTGACGTTTCCGTCATCTCGCTTCTCAGCGAGGAGTTGCTTTTTTGCCTTGATGGATGCTGTGCCGGACAAAGTGTCAAAGAATACCTTGACTTCAAGGTCAGGCTGCTTTTGCAAGGCATTTCGCCTCCTTCCATGAAATATAAAAGAAGACGCTATGTAGCATCTCCTCCGTAATAGGACTTGCAAATTATGCGGCTCTTGGCATTGGCTTTGTAGCCCATCCCACAAACTTACCCTCGTTGAAATTCTTCTTCTGTTTGAGAGCCTTGCTGATGGCGAGGTCAATTCTAGAGAAGCTTTTCAGATGATAGTAGTGCAGGTCATGGTACGGTGTTGTGAGGCGGTCAATTCGTCCAGCAGCCTGCGTGGCCACCTTATACGAATACTGCTGAGAGTAGAATATAATAGTGTCAGTCGTGATGCAATTCCACCCCTCACAGCCGGCGGTATATTGAACCAGGTAGACCCATTTGTCTCCGGTTGGAATCTCTTGATGCTTATGACCGTTCCACTCTGCGACCTCCGTACCCTCCGAATATCCGAGGGAGCGGAGAATCTCCAGTTCATAGTCGTAGCTGTAAAAGATGATGGCCTTGGGATGATCCTCCAAGATTTCGAGCACAGCAACCGATCGGGCGTCATCAGAATTGACAACTCTCCGAAGTGCCATACACAATTCCGCTGCCGTTTCGATTGGACGGTCCTCCCAAGAATTCCAACGTTTCCGCATGATGTCTTTGTATTTGGAAATATCATACGGAACGGGGATGTCCTCGTGATGAGAAACGGTTTGCCGCTTGAAGTCCATGTTTACGAGGATGCTGTTGCGTAACCGAATTAAACGACCAGTGTTTCGATAGCTGTCGATTTTCGGGTATTTAGCCCGCCAGTCATAGTTGACATGCTGGTCGACAAAGTCGGTTTTATTGCGATAGAACCCGTTGGCAATGAAGACAGGAATATAGTCCTGCCAAGTGTCCCCAGGTGTAGCGGACAGTAAAATCCAGTTGTTGGCCTTGGCAATCTTGAGAAATGCTTTTGTCCAAGCGCCATAACCAACCACTCGCTGCTCATCAAATATAAAGAATGCGTTCTTGACCTCTGTGTATTTTCCAATGTTGTTCCATGAGTCCACAACCACAGTGTTCTTGTAGTAGTTGCACTCAGGATGAGTAGAAAGGAGGAACGGAGCCAGTTCCCCCTCCCACTCGCAGGTATCCCGTTTCCGGGCTGTCGTGATGATATAGAGATTTTGCGGATTCTTCATGGCAACTTCATCCGATGCGAGAAGATCGCCACCTTGCAAATCGTAGTAGTATGCAAGGGAAGTGCGGGATTTACCGCTTCCGACGCCGCCGCACAGGATGCATCCGTTTTTCATCTGCTTGATAGCGTCGAGCTGGTAGTCACGGAGATTTATGCGTCCCATTGGCCGCGGCCTCCTTTCAGTAGGTTCTTTTCCGAATACAACGATCATGGAGGGGAAGGGTGCAGAGTTTTCGCATCCACCAAACTTCAGCCGGCCTTTGATAAACCGTATTTCCGCGTTTCCATAAATGTATTCATGGAAGCGTTTTGTGTCGGTTCTGGCCGGGATCAGCATAACTGCTACCCCCCCCCGGACTCCATGTTCATAGCACTTTTTGACCCATTCGGTCTGCTGTTGGTCAGAGTAGGGAGGATTGCAGAACACCGTCTCTCCAGTCCAATCCTGGGCAAGTCCGTTGTCTTCTTCCGTATAGAATTTAGCGCACTTCGCTGTTTCCGGAGTTGCGCAGGGATCAAGCGTGAAATGGAACTCGGCATCAAGCTCATCAAAGAGCTCCTGCGGCGTTGCCCAATCATTCTTTCCCGTAGAGAATAGTGCCTGACTTAAAATGGAGATTACCTCCCTTACTTGATTTCGATTCGTTTGTCGCCTTCTTTGAGAGCTAACCGAAGTCGCCGCGAAATATCAGTGTATTGCTCAGACCTGAGCTGATGCATCTTGGCGAACTCCCTGTCAGATGTCTCCTTGGACTGCTGTTCGTGCTCCTTTGCCATTTTTTCAAACTCAACTGCCATCCAAGAGACTTCGATTTTAGTGAATTTTTGCATAGACTTATCCTCCGGTTTCAATTTCGTCTTCATTTGGCTCAAACAGTTTGCCTATACTGTGCCAGACTCTCCGATAATGCCAAACAGGGAAGAAATACATTGGAGTGAACCAATAATTGTCTAAACTATCCTTATCTGTCATTGGGTCGCTGAGAGCGTTGCCGACTTTGAAATATCCGGCCATACCGAGCAGTGAGAGCTGAATGTAGCACATCATGGTTACAAGATAGTCGATGTCCTGCCCCGTGACCAAAATATGATTCTGGTAGTTGAAATCGGTTTTTTCGAGCTTTTCCTTTGCAACATTTGACGCCGCAATTAGTATCGCTCCGGCACCACAGCAACAGTCGTGAATCTCAACGACACCTTTCGATTCAACTTGCGCTGCAAGATCGTCAATCGTGATCTCAGCCATGAAATGACAAACGTTGTACGGCGTAAATATCTGCTCATGCTCCTTACTGTTCAGGCCAAGTTCGGTGTAAATATCACCGAGAAAGTCCTGTTCAGGATTTTCTTCTAAAGCAGCTACCACATAAGCAAACAACTGTGGAAAGATTTCTTGCTCCTGTTTGCTGTACTTCTTGATAATCCGAAGATAAGTCTTTTCCCGCTCATCGAAGTGGAGCTTGTCCACCGAGTTTGAAATAGTGCAGGCGGCCATGGTAATAAAGTCGGTCCAAATATCCCAGGAACGCCAACGGTTAGTCAAGCTCCGGAACGCCTTCAGAAAATCCTTCCGTATATGCTCGTCTCTATGGCGAATCACTTTTTGCTCTGTGGGAAGAGAAGGCTGAATCGGTTTCTCGTCCTTCTTTGAAGCGGGTGAGATCTGATAGGTCATAGGGGGTTTCGCTATGTCCTCAATAGAGGGCGCTTTCGGTATTATAGGATGTGGAGGAACCCAAGGCGCAGGCTTCGATTTTGGGAGCGGTTTCAAAGCATCACTTTGCGGAGCAGCCTTGGGCTTTCGCTTTTTCTTCTTAGTTTTCTTAGGCGGTCTCTGCCAAAACGGTTTCATATCAACACCTCTTTCAGCGTTCGTCGGACAGACAAATCCTCGTGATTCCCTGATCCAAATCAGTGGCTATCCAGATTTGAATGCCGGTAGTGAGTTCGGTATAGATGCCGCAGACAGTGCCCGTCCGAGCTGTAATCCTAAGATCATTTAACCGTCTTTCGCTTTCGTTTACGCCGCCCCAGTCAAAGTTTTTGAACCGTTCGAGGCATTCATCAACGAAAAGCTGGAAGGTATAGTCCATTCTTGCCTGCAACATAATGCCAACGGTCGCTGTGACTTTGCCGAGGTCTAAACCGTTCGGTTCGTTCACAATAATCAAATCTTGCTTGTCGACTTTGAGAGACTGGGTCTCTTTATTGGCCGCAAAGGGCGGCACCCAGCGGTCAGGCTCAGTCATGTGCTTTTTGGGCGGCTTATACACCACCAATTCCGCCTTGGGTTTTGGTTTGCGTTTTCTTGGTAGTCGAAAATGTCGCCAGAAAGACTTCTTCACGGGTACATTCCCTCCTTCGTTCTGAAGAGACCGATAACCTCTTTATCGATGAAATCTGCCGCGATGTGAAACACCTTTCTCATACTTGCATTGGTTGAAACTGCTGCAAAGGAAAGCAGCTCCAATGCAAACTTATAAGTGGTGTCTTCGACAGGATCTTGAGGGTTGTTTACGATCAAATTCATCAACTCAGAGATGGCCCATCTCTGAATACAACGCTTTTCAAAATCGTCTTTTTGTAGACGTCTGCGGATAATCAATCCATTCGTCACTGCATTGTTAAATGCGTGTGGGGTGGTGTAATCCAAAAATGCTTTTAGGCCGTCAACAAAAACTGCGTTGTAGCACGAATAGTCATTCATGGCTTGGCCTCCAAGACGAATCCCTTTTGGATATCAACCTTGTAGCCATCTCCGACGAGATTAGCTTTTGGGCCAAGATTGAGCCACAGTTGATTGAATGCCGGTCTTGTTACGCGCTTATCAGCTTTGTAGTAGGCAAAAACCTGCTCCATCACAGGCTTTGAAACGCATATCTTGCGGCAGTCGTAGTAAACGGCAGCGGGGTTGTACCCAAGCTTTATGGCGATGGTGTCATATAATTCGGCAATGCCGCAATAGCATTCTTCTTTTGTCAAAGTGACTTTGGGCATCGTTTTCTCCTTTCGCGAAATATCAAAGCGAAGAGCAGGAGCGCCAGTCACCTCCTAACCAGCGCCCCTGCACATGCCTTACTCCTGAGGATACTCGTCGCTGGCGTACTTCTCCGCGAACTCATCCTCGTCGATGACGACGTACATGGTTCGCAGGTAGGCCTTAACACCGCTCTTCTCGTTCTTGGTGCCCTCCTGGATGACCCAGTTGTAAGGGCGGATGGTCAGGTCGATATTGCGGATCTCCGCGAAGTCCAAAGTTGCGATGGACTCCTCATCCAGCTTGACCTTTTTGCGCTTGGTCAACATGTAGACCGTGGGCGGGATGTTGTCGAAGCTGACCGCCACCTGAAGGTAGTGTCTCGGGGGCTCTTCCTCATCTCGCGGCTCGCGGACACGGATGTTCCAGCCGTCGTTGATGAGACGCTGGGCCAGATCGGGGTCGTCGATGTAGACGCAGAAATTGCGCTGTCCGGCGCGGTTGTACTTGCTCTCCCGGCCGGAGAAATTCCGGAACAGGATATGAGCGTTCTCAATCGTGATGTTTTCGGTGACTCTGGGGTTTGCCATGGTTGAAAACTCCTTTCAATGGTTGTTTTTTTGTTTAGCCGATTGGGCAGGTCTCGACCTCCACCCAGTCGCAGGGGAGCAGATCCGGGCACTGCATAAAGACCTTACCCATCAGGTCAGCGTTGCCGAGCGTTACGCCCCCCCCCATGCGGCGCTCCTTCACGCCACAGGGACGGCCCTTCTTATCCCGGTCATAGATGATGCCCTCTGCGTAGAACTGGACAAACTTGCTCATATCATTTTTCTCCTTTCAAAAATATAAAGAGGACACCGATTGCGGCGTCCTCTCCATCACATGATTTGTTGCTTTGGTGTGTCAACGCACATCAAAAGGGACAGAAGCTTCCTCCTGCCAAGGCTCACCCGGGGCCACCCAAGGCGGAATGTCGTCCAAAGGATTCGGCTGAATGTAGGGATCGTCGGACACGAACCACTCGAAGTCTCCATACTGGGAAATATCATGGATTGCTTCATCAACCATGGCGTCATAGTAGCTCCGATCAATGCCATCCTCTTTCTCCAGATGTTTGACCATTTCGGATTCCAGCCAACGATAGCCCTTGGCCCCGGTAGCTGCGGCATAGCTCTTTGCGCCTGTCTTTTTGTCAATGACCTCTCGTAAAAGCAGGCCGCCGTTGTATCCGGGCTTTATCGGACAGAACTGGCCGACCTTTCCAACGAAGATGTAGTTGTGTCCCTGTTCGATAAACTTTTCAAGCTCATTGAATCTGGCATACTGGCCACCGTCTCCAGAAGTTGTGGATAAATAACCGGCGAGTTCCTTATACTCTTTCTCGTACTCAGATACGTCCGGCAAAGTCTCGTTCATATCCAGATAGAGTGCGCTGGTCACACTCTTGGTTTCGCACATGTCCTCGAAGGCGATCTCCTCACGGCTGAACAACTTCTTGAACACATAGGGAATCTGGAACTGCGTTCCGGTGGCGGTCCACTCGCCGGCGTGCTTACCGTCCTTATACTTGGCGATGTAGACAGCATTGTTCACGAGGCACATCCGGTCATAGGTAGCCTCATGCTCAAAGGTATAGCCGTACTTCTCGCCGTAGTCCATGACGAACTTGATGATCTCCGGTGTCGCATCGGGGATTTTGATGGAGTCCGTCTTGATGTGGGCAACAGTAAAGCCCCGTTTCTGGACCTCATGTTTGAGGTTGACCATGAACAGGGCTCCACGCTTAGCAACAATATTGTCTTTGTTCCGGTTGTCCCGGAAGGGATTCTCGAAGCTGGCCGAAGTCAAGCCATACACTGAGTTGATGGCGATTTTCAGAGCCTGAGCCAAGTCAGCCGCTGCTCTTTCGTCTGTCAGATACTTCGCCAAAGCGCCATTCAGCATTTTCTTCGCCTTCTCGAAGTCCTTATGCTTGATGGCAATACGGGCATCCACAATATCCTTAAACCGCTGGGTAAACTCTTTGCCGAACAGTTCCTCTCCAAGGATGCTATAGGGGTGCATAGACATAATGTCCAACAGAGCAATATTGCCATACATACCAGGCTCGGCATAGACGTATCCGCCCTCACCAACTTCCTCGCCGCGATAGATTGACTTACCGTTCTCAAACTTATAGCCCGGGAAGATGGGACGGCCCTTCTTGTCGAAAGCCGTGAACTCATCGAACTCTTTCGGCCCCATCTCGAACGGGAGATCCCGGTCGGGGTCGTAGATCTGGTTCGTGTCACCCATATCGCGGTAGTTGAACTGATCCTGGGGTTTCTTGTTCCCGCCAAATATAATTTTGGTGGTCAGGGTGTTGGTGGTGTCGTTGACCGTCATGCCGGCCACATCAGCCAGGATCTCACGAGCCACAAAGTCAGCCTTTCTGGCATTAAACACCGCCTCAGTTGCGATGACATCATTGTCGCAATACTCTGCGACCTTCTGCCACAAATGCTCAGGAACCGGCTGATCCCAGGGAAGACCCAACTCCTGATGGTGAATGCCGAGTTCGATCTCCCACTTCTTCAAACTCTGTTTCTTGGAACAGAAGTCGTAAACGTCCGTATAAGAGACGTTATATGCCTCACCGAAGAAGCAGTTGTTGCTCTTGGCTTTCTTCTCGCTGCTGATGATCTTCTGGGAGAGGTTGTAGAGCTGCTCCTCCGTATAACCCATCAGACGAGCATAGAGAATATGGTTGTCGTACCGGCGGCAGTTGAACCCGACGAGACGGAATTTCATCAGCTCCTCGATTTCCTGGGGCTTCGGGTTAATCATCCTTACAACGGGTTGGTTGGGCCCTTCAATTTTCCAGTTCACCAAGAACAGGTTCGGGAACACCTCCACGTCGTAGAAGACGAGCTTAGCCTCGTCGTTTTTGACTCCCGGGCCATCTTCGGCGGATTTGAACGGCATCTTGTTCACCAACTTGATGCAGTATTCCGCCTGATTGCTGCTGTTGGCCGCAAAGGCCAGGACGGCATTGCGCATATCCGTAACATCATAAGTCATGCCGCTTTCATACGCATCTGTCAGGATTTTGTAGATAAAGTCGATACTGGGCTTAGTAGCCGGATGGATCTCTTTGTTGAGATTGCGTTTAATCTGGAGTCTAAGCCCTTTCTCGCTTTGAACTACTTTGGCATTTACCACGTTGTTTTCCCCTTTCAATGGTAATCCAGAGCTTATCGTAGCGATAGGCAGGTTGTTGCATTTGGAAAGTTTCCGGCGTAGTGAGCTATTGCCGGCGAAGACCTTAATTTCAATATGGTCATCATAAATCCGACTGAGCCGCGTCACGTCTCCGGAATAGATGTAGTGCAGATGGATGCCGCAGCCGCTTTTGCTCACCTCGGCATATGTCGCCGGCCATTTACTCGCCTCGGCCAGATTCCGTTCAAAGGACTTATTTCCTTGTTCGTCCGGAATATCAAAGTCAATGACGATATGGTTCTCCGGCAACTTTACATAGTGGAGCTGGGAGGTGTCCAGTTGTGAAAGTTTAGTGCGAACTCGCTCCCATTTTCGCTGCGGGGTTCCTTCGGTTCCTGCATACTGAGCCGGGCAATCTGTGCAGCAAGAATCAAAGACGGAAGAAATACCTTCTGCGAACTCAATAGTTGGTTGATGGTCAGTGTTTCGCGCACTTGCAGTTCCCTCCTTTTCGTCCGAAGCAGGTTCCTCAAACTTTTCTGTCCGAAACCCGTGATAGTAGCTCCGCACACGAGTTCCATCCTCCATGTTGAATCGCTCCTCGTATTCTCGGAAGTAGTTTCGCAACTCTTCCTTAAATATCATTCGAGACAAGGGATACAGAACCTTCGCATCGTCGCAATAGGTCTTGTACATTTCCCAAGCGGATTTCAGAGAAACACCATCTTCCCGCTTAAACACATGGTAAGAATCAACGACAAAGTTATAGAAGTCGTTAGAGGCCCCGAGCATCGAGATAGGGATGTAGTCATCGTAATAGTCAGGGTCTTCCAAATATACTTCCTGACAGTGATAGGCGATGCCGCCGAGCTCAAAAGGAATTTGCTTGGTGAGCGTGCGATACTCTCCCGGCGGAACCTTATCCCCCGTAGGAGACACGTCAATCAGTCTACGGATGATGCCTGACTTGGCGTCCGTAATCTTTACGGGCTTGTTTGTACCCATGATAAGGAACGCCTTGAATCGGTTTGAGTAGGCGGACCGAAACTTCTCATTGACGGTCATCAGCTCGTGAGACACCAAACTATTGATGCGGGTATTGTCCTCAATGCGTGAGAGGTCCCCGTCGTGCTGAATCGCCACCAGCGGGTTTGAACGAAACGCCTCCAATGCGAAAGCATTGCTGGAGGAGCCAAGATCTTTGGCATTGAAGCTGGTGTAGTACCCATCGAAGAGTTGCTGGATAACATTGATGATGGTACTTTTACCGGTGCCAACAGCTCCGTAGAACACCATGAACTTTTGCAGCCTCTTGGAAGCGCCGGTTACGATGGAACCAATACACCATTCGATCTTGTGCCGCTCCTCTGGAGAATATAAAGTGCTAATGAGCTTTTCCCACGCCGGCGTCTCTCCAGGTTCCAGAGGATAACTCAAAGACTTACTGGCATAATCTCGCTTTCCAGTCTTGGTGTTGGCAAATATCAGTTCTTCATCGAGCATATGAAACTGGTCTTTCATCTGTTTCTGACAGTATTTATGCCATGAATCGATCATACCAGTCTCGGCATCCCACATATGGAGGACGCGAATGTTGTTGTCAAAGCGCTGGCGGTTCTCCTCAGCATATTGGTCTAATTCGCGGTCGATCAAGTCAACCGCATCTTGTTCATCGGTCGACCATAACCCACGGTCATCGACCCAAACAGCGTAGAAGTCTCCGCCTCTTATCATGAGGTCGCTGCTTTTTTTGATGATAAACCTTGGGTAGATCTCGATGATGCCGCGCTTACCTGGGCGCGTGGATATCATCAAGAAGTCTAACATTGGATCGCTTACTCCCCTTCGTTGTACTCCAGCTTCTTCACCTTGATGGAAAGCTGATAGAGCTGCTCTTCCTGTTTCCGGCATTCGATGGCGGTGTAAATGGCATAGCCTACCGCGATGAAGCACAGAATTTTCACATTCCGGGCGCTCTTAACCAGCTTTTTGGTCCGTCGATCGAGAACCTGGGAGTTGTGATTGACCAAGTCAACCAGGTCCCGCATAGAGTTGATGGGGACGATATTTTTCTTCTTTGCCATGTTAAGCTTAGTCTCCTTTCGCCGGCCAACTAAAGCCAAAATCGCTTCTTTTAATTTTACACTGAGGCTCATTATCAAGCCAAAACACAATTCCTTCGATGTTGTGACTTTCCAAATAAGCCCGGATACCCTCAAAGCTCCGGTCCACCTCGCAGATATCCACGCCATGAGGATAGAGTAAGTCGACCTGCTGCTGATAAGGATTTCCTTGGAAGTGAACACCTATGGCCTCATAGGTTCCATCCATTCTGGCCGAGGGAGACGCATCATACGCCGCCCAGAACCATTTGTCAGACGGATTGTTCCGATCGCACTTTACCCAATGGGGCCAGTGACCCGTAACGGAATCCGGGGCACAACAAGGAATCGCTCCAACTGGAGGTTTTTTGCCTTTCTTGGCATCATAACGCTTGTAGAGTTCGCCGTTGATGATAGCACAACAGCTACCATCATATTTGATAGTGCTGATACCACCGCCGGCAAGCACCCACTCGAAACCCGGTGTTACCACTTCGGTTATTCCGACGATTTTGTGGTTTTCATACACACGCTCAAAGAGTGTAGGAATTTTCTTCATGTTAAGTGCTCCCTTCTCTAATAACCTCACTGAGGTAATAGTTCATCTGATACCAGATTTCCGTTGTCCGCATATCTCGGCCGTTGTTGACGGTAAAGAGACCACCCTTGCCATTACGTCTGTACTCGCGATCCAGGAGTCGTTCAAGAATCCTGTCAACACGGTATCTGTCAAACTTAGCATCATACATGGAACCGAGTCCAAGATTGACCAACATACTCCAGAACCATTGTCCGGTACGGTTGCCAATGTCGGGGTCATCCATGATGTGCTCTTCGCAACGAATCGCAAGGGCTGTCATCATCTCCAGAATGCTGCACGGACGGTCATCCAAATATGACGCAATCATAGCGTCCGGATAGGAATACTCGCGACCGAACCGATATCTAAGGTCGATGCCGTCTTCGGCCCGGTTGCCGTCCATCGGAATCGTGTATGTGAATTCCGTATCGTGCAGCCTGGCAAACAGCTTACGATAGGACTTAGAATATCGGTTGTCGACCACGAGCTGGTACATCCAATCAAAATACTGATCGATGAGCTCGTTTCTGGTCAAAGGTTGAACCTCCTTCTTTTAGATGTTGGTCGGAAGAGTTTTCCGAAACTCCGCATATGTGCGTTCGTCTTTCAGAATTTCATAGTCGCATCGTTTTGCGTCGTTTCGAGCGAAGACTGCGTCTTCCTCGTACTCGCCGAAATGTTCCAGTGCATCGCCAATAATCTCTTCCACATCATCGACAATAACACCGTTCTCATCTGCCAATACGCCATCGGCGAAGTAAGTCAGGCTGATCGGAGTGTAGCCTTCAAGTTCGTCAAACTCCTCAGGTGAAATAACATAGGGGACATCACCCGAGGTGACGGGGGGAGCGGGTTTCTCCGGCTCCATAGCCTTGGGTGGTACGACTGTTTTGGAATACTCCATCGGAGCCCCATTTTGAACCCTCTTGGCGTATTCGGAGATGCTCTCTTTTTCAGTGACTTTAGTAGTCACAACAGGAGTCTTGGGCTCCTCTTCGCCCTCTCCCTGATACCGCCGCAGGGCCGCATCGGCTTTCTCTTTTTTCTCTCCCCTATGGGAGTAAGCCTCTTTCACGGAGTTGATCTCCTCTTCGGCAAGCTGAGCATACCGCTCTTTGGTTATGTACCAAACGGCCGCACTGCCAACAGCAGCTCCTGTGAAGAAGGCAATTACGGTATTGAGTTTACCCATAATTTAGTTCTCCTCTTTAGCGCTCATCACCGTGATGGCAAGGCCCCCAAAAAGCATAGCCATGCTAATCAGGAGCCCGCCGGTGATATGACGCTTCCGTTTTGTGTCAACCACATAGTCCATCATGGACACAAGGTTCGCAAATCCCTCCATGTCCATTACCTCCCCGCCGACAGAACGGCGATGCCGCTAACGAGGAACAGGCCGGATACGACGGACAGGGTGTACGAAAGCAAACTGTTAAAGCACTTCTTCATGGTGATACCATCCTTTCTAAATATAATTTTCGACGATTTCTTGCCATTGAGCATAGTTTCCCATGACTTCTTTGGCATAATCGGTGATGTAGCCGGGATTATGGCCACGGTTGTAGACGGTTAGAGCCAAGTTCCAGTCGTTATACTTCGCATAGAGCTCGGCCAGAAAGTCGCATCCTACTCTGAAGTTACCGCTCGGCCCCATCAGATCTGTAACACCGAGACGTTCCATTCTGTCCCAATGCCACTTTTTCTGAATCTGCATATAGCCGGTAGAAGCACCGTCATCCCCGATAAGATTTCGGAATTCGGTCTCTTTTTCAATGAGACCCAGCGCCAGGGCATAGGGAACGTCGAACTCCTCGCAGGCCGCCCAGAGCCAATCCTGTTCCTCAGAGGTAAGCGGGATGCTATCACAATAGTGACTTTGCTCAACTACCGGCTTTGCCTTCGGTTCGTTTTCAGCAGGAGGTTGCGCAAATTCAACGATGGTCTTGATTTCCTCGCCGGGTATCGTGCATTTCACGAAAGGCGAAAGAAGAGCCGCGTTTTTCATCTGAACAACGGCTCTGTCATTTTTGGATACGATTACTGGTTCAGCTGCATAGGAATCTCCCACGATCACCATCGCGGCGATCAATAAGAGAAGCACAAATTTTCTCATCGATCCGCACCTCAAATATACTGATGGTCAGCGATGTCGTCCGTAATGTCGCCAACAACGTTGAAATCAAGAATATAGGACTTCAGGTAGTCCTCGAAACTGTCGCCCTCGTGAATCTCATACATACCGAAATCCACATAGGGGTCGCCCAGCTCAGGATGCTTGGGGTCAAACAGCCATCCCACAACTGCGCCGGCCTTGGTGCGGGGGAAGCTCAACATGTCATACACCTCATTGAGGAACAGGTGACCACGGGCCTTGAGCATATCGGTAGCCTGCGCTTGCCGGGCCTTCAGGTAGTAGAGGTTCATTTCAGGGTTCTTCGTCCACTGCGGATGGGCCTCATCAAAGCGCCTGGCGTAGGGGCTGTACTGAGAGGGGTCCCATCCTTCAACGGCAGGTACGTCGACCACCTCTTTGACTTTCTCCTTCTTGCCGTTCTCGTCGACAACGGTCTTCTTGATCTCCTTGGCTTTGATGTTGTAGCGGATCTCTTTTTCGACCTGCTCGCCGAAACGCTCCATGACCCGGCCGCGGTAGTCCTTGAAGGACTTATCCAAGGTCGTATAGGCCGCCGCAAGGGCGATATTGCGCTTCTTCAGAACACGGTGGCTGGCAACAATACATGTGATGGAAGCAGCGCCCAAAATGACAGCGGGAGCGTAAAGCTTGACGTACTTTACGCCGGTCTGGATGTAGGCGGTGGTAAGATCCTTCTTGGTGTCCTCGGCGGAGTAGTCCTTGCCGGCCTTGGTGATGCCGTTGGCCTCGGCCTCGTGGATTTCGTCAATGGTCTCTTTGGTCTCCTCGGCGACCTCGCTGGCCTTGATAGTGGCCTTACAGGCCATAACCGCGCTGACAACGACGCCGGCGATACCGGCAGCGACCAGGAGCTCGGGGCTCTTCTTCTGAATCTGGAAGCCGATCTTGTTGAAGGTCAGGCCCACAGACTTCATGATTTCGTTTTTCTTCATGGTTAAATTTCCTCCTTAGAGAATGATTTGGCAATAGATTTGTAGATTTTACCAACATTTTGGAGATTACCATTGAATTCATCCAAAATATCATCGAGCTTATCGTCGAATTTCTCGGCAATCTGCTCCTTTGCTTTGGCGACAACCTCTTTCTTGAGACGAGCTTCGTCGATTTTAGCGACATTTTTCGCAATCTCACTGGTCACGCCATCCGCGATGCTGTCATAGCTGGCTTTCACAGCCGTAGATACCTGGTCGCCGATTTCCTTCTTCAGACCATCCACCACGACATCCGTAGCCCGCCGGACAGCAGTATAGGACTCACGGTCGACTGCTTTCTGGACTGCCTGCTCAATGAGCTTAGACGGAATTTCGACCTCGGTGTCATTGGCAATTTTGTCAATGCTGGTGTCCAGTTTGTCGGCCACAGCCTTCATACGAGAATGGACACCAATCGTATACCCAATGGCAACAAGGCCAAGACCAAATACGCCGAAGCTGAGCAGCGTATCAGAGTTTAGTTTCATGACTCTTCCTCCATATACTCGTGGTACTCGGCTTCAGTCGGGAACAGCATCCATTCGCCGTTGACCCAGCCCCTGTAGCCGGACAAAACAGGATACCCGTACATAGTCGAGCCCTCCTTTAGTTGATCTGAACCGTTCTCGGGAGCTGCAAAATATACCCGTCCCGAGTCCGGACTACCTTGGCGGACCGAAGATCAGTCCAACCGTACTTGTTTGCCGTATAGCTGCGGCAGGTGATGCCGGCCAAATCGTAAAGGTCAGCAACGCTTACGATTTGATACTGGTTAATAGCCGCTTCCAGCTGATCCAAAACCAAGTCGGCATCACCACGAGTCTCGAAGAGAATATCATCGTACTCGAAGCCAGCGGCAGCTCTCGGCCGTCCGTACTCACGGCGATCATCACGCCGGTCGTCGTAGTATCTCTGGTACGAAGCCCGGGAGCCTTTGCCGCTCCGTCCACCCAGACGGCCCGCTTCACCGAAAAGCATAATGCTGACCGCATCAGCGATCGCATTCTTGATACCCGGCACAATGACATCGACCAGGATATAGCTCTTGACGTTTTCAACGTCCTCCGGAACGAAGATATTGGCGAACTTCTTGACCTCACTCTTTTTGCGAGTCTTGGTCTCTCCGCTCACCACCTTCTCCAGCTTTTTATCCGGAGGACTGGAACCTTCCGGTTTGCGCTCCCTTGCAGTGTGGGAGTTGTTGGGATAGGGGGTTTCTGCCATGGTCGTTCCTCCTTGTTACTTATTGAAAAGGGGAAAGCACCTGTTGTAGGTACTCTCCCCCATGGCGATCCTCGCTGTTTACTTCTCCTCAGAAGCGTCCTCCTCGGAATCCTCCCGCTTGTCCGGGATCTCCGTGTACTCGGCGTCGACCACGATCTTGGCCTGCTCCTTCTGCTTCCGCTCGGCCCACTTCGTCTGGGCGAACGCCACCAGCTTCTTAACCCCGCCGATAGCGGCATAGGCCAAGAACCCGCCGACGATACCCGCAACGAATGCGCCGCTGCCGGAGCTCTCCTCCGGAGCCTCCTCGACCTCGATCTCAGGCTGCTCGTACTCCTCGATCTCATTGGTTCTCACAGTGTTCTCTTCCATTTTGAATTACTCCTTTATCAAAGATTTTAGTGTGGATCTCTCCATAATACGATTTGCATTTTTTGCGGACGCTACCGTCCGATATAGCGGGGCGGATTGTGATGCCCGATGACAAGATAAGGAATGCCCTCGACCAGTTGCGAGCTGAAATCCAAGTCGATGTATCCCTTATCAATATCCCAGCCCATGTTTTCGCCGATGGCATCGTCACACGGGTCGAGGCCGATTTCCTGTAAGAAATCGTTGACAGTTATCACCATCTCGTCCCGCATCCGTTTATTCAGGACGTTTTCCGCCTTCCGCAGGATCTCAATGTCCGCCTTGAAGCAGGAATTGGTGAGCGGGTCAAAACAGGGAGTTTCCCCTTTGCCGGTGATGATGAACTCACGACTGGTCACCTGGGCCTTCTCCAGCTTGTCCCTGGCAACCGCGTCACGAATCACCTGCTCCTTCTTCTCGCCGACAACCTCAACGGTTTTCTCCTTATACTCTTTGAGAGCTGTTTCAGAGATGGTGTAGGCGGTAGCGAGTGCCGCATTTCGCCGGGCATTGACCGAACTGGCGCCAATCAGGCAACCAATGGAGCACACACCGGTCACGGCTGCGGGGACGTAGCACTTCCAGGTGGTCTTAATGATCTCCGAGTTGGTCAGGCGCTTCCCCTCCTTGATTTCTCGCTCATCCACGAGCTGGAGGGCCTTGGGTGTTGCTTTGACGGCTGTGATGGTCGTGAAGATCATCCCCGCAATGCCGATGCCTGTCAGAAGCTCAGGACTGTGCTTCTTCAGGATTTTCGGAACATCTTTGAGAGCCTTCACGAAGGTTTGCTTGTTCACGATGCTTCTCCTTTCAAATGTATTTTTTTTTGGGGGGGTCACTTTTCAAGCGACTCGATTTCTTGTAGAACTTCTAAAGCCGTCTCTTCCGAAATCGAAAATATCCGCTCTTGATCGTCTGTAACAGACGATCTCTTGTAGAACTCCATCTTTAGCACGAAATCTTCGATGATATCAGATGCCAAGGTCCACGGATGATCCCAGATCAGTTGCAAAATCTCTTCGATGGCACATCTTGAGAACGCAAACTCTTCAAGTTCGTGTTGCGGCCAATCCAGGTACGGAATGTTTTCGTAACAATCCAGCATCTGCGTCAAATACACAATGGCCCGTTCATTCATGTGCAGCTCTTCCTCGTCCAAAAGCAAAGAGGCCTTGTTAGGCCTCCTCACTTTCTTCATCCTCACGGGCGGCAAGTTTCTCATCGATCTTTTCGTCAATCGTCATGTCAAGCTCACGATCGTCAGCCCAATTAGACAGTAGCGTTCCCACTGCCCCCAGGACCATACCGATCATGGACATTACTCTAAAGATAGCTTTCTTATCCATGAAGCCTTACCTCCTTTCCACAATAGGCTGTGTTGTTTCTGCGGATTACCAGTCACGAGGAGGCGGGGCTGGCGGTTTCGCAAATTCGATGAGGAGGCACTCGACCTGAGGACGTTCCGGTCCATCATCTATGAATGTGACAGAGTGATCGAAATCGACCCAATAAATCTCGTCGTTATCGTCTACCCACCAGCCGATGTCATCGCCATCCTTGACGGGTTCAAGTCCGAAATAATTGTAAAGATCGTTGAGCGAAACGCTGCCGTTGAGGGCGAACATTCTGTTCAAATGATACTCCGCCTGAAGTACCTTTCCAATAGTAGAGGCAAATTGTCTATCAGAGTAAATATCATAGAACAGGTGCTCCTCCTCAGGGACACAGAAGTCTAAAGTGGTAGATTCAAACGCTCCTTGGGTATAGATGGTATGGTTCTCAGATACTCTCTCGACAGCCATGTCATCCAAAACACGTTTGTGCCCTTCCTCTCCAAAGACATTTTTAACAGACTTTCGATAGTCTTGATACGTTCGGTTGAGTAGAGCATAGGCGCTGGTTAGAGCAGCCTGTTGCCGGCGATTCAGGATGTTTGCACCCAGAATACACCCGATTGTAGCGATTCCAGTAGCCGTGGCTGGAATATAGCATTGCCAGCAAGCTGCTATCGTTTCCATCCGGGTCAAATCTTCGCCGTTTTTGAGATTTTTAGTCTCTTTAGCGTCCTCGATACGTTCAAGTGCTTTTGGTGTTGCTCTGACGGCCATAATTACTGTTGCAACTACGCCGACAGCTCCAAGAACACTAAGAATTGTCGGCGATGCCTGTTTAAGTGATTTTCCAGCCCGCGCTACCAGGCTTTTCTTTGGTTGCACTTCCGTTTACCTCCTTTCCAATTTTATACATAATCATACGGACTTATTTCATGACTCTTACATTCATCATAAGACTCAAAGAAACAATAGCATGGATAGTAGTCAGTGCCGCCCATACCATCAAATCGTTTTATAAGATGGCTCAAACTTATAAATGGGTCGTCCTCATTCCATGTATGCCCATCTTCCGCAGTTACAACCCGCCGGTGTGGACCAAAACAGCTATCCAATTCGTAAAGGACGGTTCCAGGCATCAAAGCTTTCGCTCTTTCAAGAGTCATTGAAATATTTTTCCTTTCTCATTTCAGTATCAAAAAACAATTTTTATTTTAACCCTGACACTCCACAGAAGCGTGTTGATTACGAACCAGGTGGATGTAAATTTGTCGGTTCACGTTTGCCTCCTGCTATCAAGGCTCATACGGAACCTGCTCAACGTCGCCGCCCTGAACGGTGACAGAGCGCATCAGGCAGCCCCGCTCCTCATCGAAGTAGATGTTGTCAGCCAGGTGATCCCACTCGTCGAACTTCTCAGAGACGTTCTTACCCTGGGACCGCCGGAGCGCAATCAGCTCCTCGTGAACGACACGTCGCCATGCCCGTGCAAGGGGTTTCCGGCTCTGGGACAGGACGTTGTATAGGCCGGTCTCAGTGATGAAGGTTACCTGCCGCTTCTGGCCAGCGACTACGAGCGGAAGGAGCATATGCTCGTCCTCCTCACAAAGACGAACAAGGTTCCAGACATTCCCCTCGCCGTACTCCACCAGATCGGCGACGTCCGCAGCCTTGAAGAGGGGCGCATCCAGATCCCCATAGACAGCGAGGACGCGGTTTCTGAACTTGACTTCTCCTACGATTTTGATTTCCATTTTGATTTTCTCCTTTCATTGTTTTACTGTAATGAATCGACTCTGTTGAAAACATTTTTGCCGGCGAGATAGTCAACGGCATCTAAGAGATTCTGACGATAGGAATAAGGGATAGTTTTGATGGTCCATGCATGAAACCCAACACCAACCGCAATGATGACGCCTGCGGTCAATGCGCCGATGAGAATCGGCTTCATTTCTTTTCTCATTCCTGTTTCTCCTTTCCTCGACGAAAAAATTAGAGAGGCTGTATCGGACTCGAACCGATGACATACGGGAATTCCACCCGTCGCTCTACCAACTGAGCTAACATCCTCTCCATAATACGAGTTGCAAAATCTGCGGAAGATGAAAACATTAGAGAGGTTGAACACTCGGTTGGCTTTAGGGCGCATTTCGTAACTTCTCAGTCCCTTTTCAAGGGCGCTCGGTTGGCCTAAAGACGCATTTCGTATCCTTCTCAGGTTCTTCCTCTCCATAAAGGAATTTGCAGAATCTGCGAGAACAAAAAGAAAGACAGGCGGCTCGCCGTTTAACCATTAAGTTGCTCCGTACCTCGATAGCCGTCAGCTAAACCTTCAAGGGTAACACCTTTTTCAGAACATACCGTCTCGCATATGTTCACCTCTCCACAAAACAAGTTGCAAAATCTGCGAAAAGGAGAGAGGAGCCCGTTAGGACTCCCCCCCCCCTAAAACCTATTGGCTGCTTTCGCTTTACCTCATTTTTGTCCATAGCGTTAAGTATCTTGGGTTCTGCGATTCTGTACCAAAGCGTCTGCGTTGCCGCGGAAACAATTCCCATGACGACACAACCACTAACTTCTCCCGCAAACTTGAATACCTTTTTGCTGTCAAATCTCATAGCGATCACCTCCATAATACGGTGTGAATATCTTGCGGAACAAAGGCAAAAGCCGCTGTTACGCGGCTCTGGCCTCAGAGACCAATGCTCTTTAACAGTTTGTCAAGTTCCTCTTTGCTGAGATCCAGTTCGATGTCCAGATGGACGTGCGTCTTCTCCTCGATGACGGTCGTGCGGAACTTATTGAGCTGAACATCTACATTGTAGCCCAATTTGTCACGCATGGCCTTCTTGATAAGCCTCGACGCAATTCCTCTTGTAAACTTCGATTCAATTCTCATCTCATCCATACTCCTTAACCCCTTTCATAGGTATTGGTGTCCATAATAGGAGTTGCGGAATTGGCGGTAAAAAGCTAAGAGGCTTTGCGCCCCTCAGCAGTCACCATCAGTCACACTCGTAAGTGAACGTCAAGTATGGGAGTCCATGCTCCGAAATCTCCGCTCCAAACTCTATCTGCATCGTCGGAATGCGTGAATCGCAATGCCATCGTACTCTTTCCATGATTGGCGTGTGTTCTTCGTCAAGCTGATCGTAGAAATCCGTCAACCCAGCAGCGCCATCCAGTAGCACCAATGTGTTGACGTTGTTTGCCGCAGCTTGTATCCGGACCATGCTTGACTTGAACACCATCCCAGTCACAAGATCCTTGCATGTCACGAGCTCGTCGCTTGCACAGATTAGTCCGCCAGTCGCCTTCTTGCTTACTTGATCTTTGGCAATCTCCTGTTCAACAGCTTCTGCTTTCTCTTTGCCAAACATCTCAAGCACCTTGTCCTTGTGCTCTTGCAGTTGAGTCTTTGCAATAGCGCAAGTCCCAGCAAGAGCTGCATAACGCTTGACACTGACTCGGTTGGCACCAAGAATGCAAGCAACGGTTGCTCCTCCGATGGCAACGCACGGCCCATAAATGGGTGCCGCCACCTTGAACTTCTCAAAGGTTGTCGGCTCCTCCAGCTTCTCAACCTCTTCCTTTGCTTTCAAAGTTGCCTTAGCCGCACAGATTCCAGTTGCAAAGACTCCAATCACTGCCGCTCCTGATAGGATCGTAGGTAACTGCTCTTTGCACAAAGCCCCTAAGCTCTTCAAAAGTTTGAGATTCATAATTTAGCTCCCTTCAAAAATTTTGGATCTCTCCATAAGAGAGGCTGTCTATTCGGCGCTAAATTGGCGAACGGTCGAACACGGTTTTCCATGTTTGCTTAGGCAAAGGCTTCATTTTCAAAGCCCACATGATTTGCCGAATGGTTACGGTAGGGTAGAGGCCGTCCGTACAAGTTCTGGCCCGACTGTCAAAAAACTCCTTGAACTTGGGGTGCAAATATAAAACGTCGGTCAAATAGGCGTCTACCTCTGTCCAGGATGTACTCTTTGTCTTAGGATCAAATCTCTGCTGTATCACAGCTAAACCCTTTTCATCAATTTCGAACAAGGTGCAACTGTCATACACCGGATGGTTGCAAATGTAACGACGACCATACATCGACAGCGAAACAGCCGGCTTCTCGAAATGATAGCGCATCACAATCCCTCCAAGAAAATAAAAAGAAAAGGCTACGAGGGAGGATCGCACTCCTCGTAGATGGTTGGGTTTTCACCAACAACATGCGTCTCTCATACTTCCTTTCCATAATACGATTTGCAAAATCTGCGAATCTCCTCACAAAGTTCAGAGATAAAGAGAAAGAGCCCCGGCTTTTCCAGGACTCTCCTCCATTTTGATAATGCTTAGTCGTCATACATCTTGCAAGATGCTTTGCAGTAGGGATATGGACCTCCACAAGCTCTGCACCCCGCGGGCGGCATATCATCTCTCGGAATCAGGTACTCGTCACCTCTTTCATCCTGTACGAGTTCCATAGTGTCTTCCTCCTCGTACTCATAATCCATAACATCGCACTCCCAGCCACATGCCGGGCAGGTGAATACTCCAATTCTATCCCTGATTTCCTCATCCATAAGCGCTCCGCAGTTGTTGCAGATACCCCAGCCGTCATTGAGATACTCCCTGATCTCAACTCCTACCGGCCGAATGATCTCTTTACCCTTTTTACGCACTTTCATTACCTCCTGATGTAGTCCAGAAGTGTTGTATAGTATTATACTCCACTCTTAGCTAATAGTCGAGGTAAAAGAGCTCTTCTTCCTCATAAAGTGCGCTGTAGAAATGGCGAAAACGAAAAGAGCGCGAAATCTCCGCGCCCTCTCCGCTTTTGTAGCCTTACCCTTTACTTCGTGGGTCTGAAGCGATTCAGCAAGTTCTTGAATGTGGTCGACGTGAACGAACCGGTTTCCTCGAACTTGAAACCCTTGTTCATCCAGATGCCGTAGAATACCAACGGCAGTACCAGTTCTCCAACCGCCACACCAGCTCTCACACACCGGTCGACCATCTGATCCCGGGCCTGGCGCTTCTGAAGCTCTCCCTCCTGGGTACGGTCAGCATCCTTGCTGTCAAGCTCCCGCTCCTTCAGAACAAGCTCGGCACCCTTATGCTGAGACTCAGCCTCACTCTGCTTCTCTTTCAACTTGTGCTCAGCGGTGTCGCCGTCGGCTTGACGCTTCTTCAGGGCGAGTTCAGCTTTGAACTGTTCGTCCTTCATCTTACGTTCTGCCTCGGCACTATCCACCTGGCGCTCCTTGATAGAGAGCTCAGCCTGATGCTGGGTCTCCTGCTGGGTAGCCTGCTTTTCTTTCAGAGCGAGTTCCGCTTTACGCTGCTCGCTGTCCATAACCCGGCGTTCACGCTTCTCTTCCGCCTCGGTCTCGGCCTTGATCTCCTCGATACGGAGTTTGTGCAGGGTTGCGAGATTCTGGATTGCCTTCGACTTCTCGTCAGTTCCAGAGCTCAGGGCCTCCACGTTTTGGATTTCCTGCTCGATCACGCCGTCCAACAAACTTTTGATCTCTGCCATATTGCTTTACTCCTTTCAAATATTAGAGTTGGGCTCCATAATAGCGGGTGTTATTCGTGCGGCAGGAAGTTTTCGACTTTGACGCGGAATGTAACGTGCCGCTTACTTATGACGTTGCGGACATCCGTACCCAGTTCGAGAAAAAGATAGGGCTCACAAGTCGGGTCAGACCTGTCAACCCGCAAATCACCAAGGGGGCGCTCTCTGGGAAGGACTCGACCGATGATAAAGCCGATAAGGACGGCTACGAGTGCGATTACGATTTCCATAGGATTCCTCCAAAATTGTTTTTCAGAATTTTCCACCCGGGAATTTTTTAGAATACCAATTTACCACACATTCCCGTCACCTATATGCGGAAAATATAAAAGAAAGGGTCGCTGTTACACGACCCTGATCTTTTTGGACTGGAACTTCTGCTTGATGCTGTCCAGCTTTTGCTTAGCCGCATTTCTCACGTCAGGATTAGCAAGCACCACCGCCGTCACACTGACAGCCGGTACGATTACCTGCCCAATCCAAAGCCGCAATTCTCTGCTGGCCTCAATTTGCTTGTAAGTCATAAATCGAACCTCCTTTCCATAAAGGTCGTTGCAATTTGTGCGAGTAAAATATAAAAAGAGAAGAGGCCGTGTTTCCACAACCTCCCTCTTGGCCGACCTATATGCCGATAGTTCATCTGTCGAACAGTCTTCTCACAAAGTTCTTTGTAGCCTTCCACCAGGCGGGCTCCATAAACACGATGAGCTCAATCGCAGCGATGGCCGTTCCGACCACAGTGCAAATGCCGCACAGCTTAAAGTAACCTCCCCAGGTGACAGGCTTGTCCATCCAGTTAAAATGACGGTTCATAAGTCAAACTCCTTTCTAATATTGGGTCTTCCATAAAGGTGGATGTATTTTCTGCGGAAGATGCCAAATCAGTCTCGAACTTTGTTAAGGAGCCAAAAGAACTTACGGGCCGTCTCGTAGAACACATCCTTGCAGCAGGGGATATGGTCACGCATTTTGAGAACGCTGTAGCAATCTCCTTTCGTAACATAGCTCATGAGATACTTGTAGAGCTCGGGGTCAGCTTCACGAGCGCACTGCTCAACCATACCCATCCATCTGGAGTAGCGTTCACGGGCCGCTACGCATCGGAATGTTGGATCGCTTGTCTCTCCAGTCTCGCTGAACAACTCCAAATCAGCAGGTCGCCGGCTCAGTCCATCGAGGGCCGCATGAGCTTTCTTCCAAATCGGATACTGCCGGCAGAAGTGTTTCAGCTCGTAGTATCGCTCACGCTCTATGTAGTAGGGATTTTTCTTGGATACTTCGGGTCGTACATTTGTAGGCATATTATCGCTTTTCTCCTTTCCATAAAAATCCGGTTTCCTCATAGAGGAGTTTTGGCGAGATGTAAAAGTTGATACGTCCGTACCGGCTGTCTATCTCGTTGATGCTGGTCACCAGTTTGCCGTTTCGGGTAGCCTTACCAATCGGAAGCCATCCTGACACAATGCCGGCTCGAACCCAAGACGCATCTTTTCCATAGACGCGGGCTGCTACTGCTACTGGAACAGAGCCTGGATGAAATTCTTGTTCACTCATTAACGACTACCTCCTTTCAACGGCTATTCTAAGTTAGCAACCACACTGAAGTACAAACAACCTCGGTGAAAAGGCGAAAGCCGCTGCTTTAGCGGCCTCCACCTTTGGTAGAATCACTTGTTGTACTCGACTCCAATAACGACACTTGCAATGTCGCCAGGCTGTGCGAGCCCATGCTTGATGTATTGCTTGCCCAGTTCACCCAGGTCGTCCACGGGAATGCTGTTGACGATTGCGTTCAGGTACTTTCCCTCCACCCAGAGGTATGACGTGTCCCAGACCTTGAGGCCATCCGGGATCGAAATATCTTTCCTCCTGAATATGCCTTTGGCCTTGACTGCCTTCCCGCTGTGGCGCTTGCACCCGAGAATCACCAGCACGATTCCGCCAGCGACCGCCGTAGTGGCAATCAGCTCCTTTTTATGGTCCTCCACAAACCTTTTGAACTTTTCCATGCTCATTGTTGCTTCTCCTTTCAAATATGGATTCTTCCATAAAAGGTGCTGTGGTTTGTGCGAAAAGGGGAGAGCCCCTGTTTAGGGCGTCTCCTCCTTCTCGGTCGTCTCGGGTTCCTTCTGCTCTCCGGTAGCAGTGATGATTGCTTGCAAACAGATTTCTCTTGCCTTGCTGTAGCCGATGGCGAATCCGCCGAACAGGCTGATAGCAATAGCTCCGACCATTTCCAATTTTGTAAACATAGTTTCCACTCCTTATAACAGATGAAGCCTAAGCCTCTCATAAAGGGAACTGCCATTCCTGCGGAAAGAGGAAAAGTCCCTGCCGGGACCCTCCTCGGAGTTAAATAATTCGCATACCTTCTCTTTCCAGAATATCCTTGAAAATGTAATGGCTCTCGATACTATTCCGTTTCATGCTCTCCCTGTAATCACGGCGGAGCCCGTATCGATTATCTATTGCGTAAACGTGCTCGATATCCGGATTTCTCATCCGAAGTCGCCTCGCTTCCCCTAAGATAGTGCTGATCGATACGAATTCCTCGTAGATACAGAAGTAATTCAGAACTGTATAGGCCCTACTTGCTCCAGAAATTCCATAAAGAATGACTTGTCTCATTACTTTCACCTCCATAAAGGACGTGGAGTTTTATGCGGAAAATGAAAAGAGAGGGAGATTGTAGTCAGTCACCAATCGACGTATGGCCAGTCAAGCCTAAGCTTCTGGGTTCTCCTCTACTCTCATCCCTCTTCATAAGATATTCTGTTAAATCTGCGAAAAAAGGAAGAGCTCCAGTTAGAGCTCAACCTCGATTATGTTCAAACCATATGCCGTAGCAAGTTCATGTTCGACTCTACAACCTTTTGCCGATTGCCAATCCGGACTAAAGGCAATCAAATCCGCCTTGTCCATCATAAGAATATCCTGGCTCAGGTAGTAGAACCGTCCAGCACCTTCCGGCGCGATCTGATGATACTGGTCAATCACCGAAAACTCTTCCTTATAGATAGTCTCGACTCTGCTCAGGATTCTGGCCCTTTCTTCAAAGACCTCTTCTTCAGTTCTCCCTCTAAAGGGTTGACTAATAAAAAGTTGTTTCATAACCATTCTCCTCTCAATGTTAAGGTTTCCATAAGGGAGCCAGCGATTTATGCGAAAAGGGAAAGAGCCGCTGCGTTTAGCGGCCCATAACCCTCCTTGCTTTCTTAAAGTCAACAACAATAACTTTGTCTGATTTGGAATGCGCTTTCTTTGCTTGGACCAGCTTGAGTTTGTCATTCAGAACATTCGTCCATAATGCGGCTCCTGCCGTTGATACTGCTCCCACAATAACGAGTGTTCCGATAGTGCTGATAATTTTCTTGGTCTCCACAAATGTCACCTCCATAAAGGCCACTGCCGATTTGGCGAAAATAAAAAGAAAATGACTTCAGGGTCGGCCCAACGAAAACCGTTGCCCGGTGGGTACCATCTTTTATTAAGTTATTACTTGGCGGTACGCCTTCGTGTCTCACCGCGGGATTTCCACCCGCATCTATCCATTTTCTTAGAGAAAGACGAGCCGTGGATGAGTCGAACATCCAAACCAAACAATTTTGTTGCTTGGTCACAACCCGTCGGATTTCCTCTCCTTCTCATAATACGATTTGTAAAATCTGCGCAAAAAGGAAGAGCCCCTGTTAGGGCTCCTCGCCTTTCTGAATGTAGTTCTGTAGGTACATCATTTCGTAAAGACACCATGCCATGTTCAACTTTGCAATTTTGAATCCCTTATCGCAATGAATTTGATTCATCTTCTTGGCCCATTTGTTCAACAAGACGTATACTCCCGAACGTCCTCTTGTGAGCTGGTAGATACGCTTGTAGTTCTCTGCCTGTCGGATGTGGTAGTCCAAAACTCTATGGTCTCGCTTCATCTCTTCGTTAAACTGAGTGTAGTATTCTTTATTTCTGATTACCATAACAGTCACCTCCGTAAAAGGACCTGTGAAATAAGCGAAAAGAAGAGAGCCGCCGTTTAGCCGCTCCCTCCTTGGATCAGTTCTTCTTGCCGTACTGTTTCATGATGACCGAGATTGCTCCTATGCAACCTGTAATGATCAGACTGGAAACGCCCAATCCTGTCCAGAATGCTTTCCGGTATCCACGTCTGTACCCTTCGATTGCCGCGTCTCCATAGTTCCGGCACAGGTAGAGTAGCGCATCCGTATGACCGTCTTTACACAGCTTCTCGATTTCGCCCATCAGTCGTTTCTCGTTCATAGTACGACCTCCTTTCCGTAACAGCGCCTGTAAATTCAGCGAGCCAGCGGGACATAGTCATCTCACAGGGATAGTCCTCAAACCCCAGTGTTTCGCAGGTGATAAGGCCCTCCAATACACCGATAATGACTTCGGCCTCGTACTGCTTGTAAGGGAATAGTTCCTCTGGTAATTCCCTATGTAACGAACCACATATGGTACACCGGAGTCTGCGTATTACAATCCATTCTGTCACCCGAGCTTTTGTCCGTACAATGCGTTTCACAGTGTCGAAGAATCTGAGATGTCCTCCGCATTTTGGGCAGACTGACGCGTTCTTGGCAATCATACATGACTCCTTTCTGTTCTAAGGTACGAGCTTCCTAATCTAAGTTAAAAAGTTATGTAGGAATTACTTGACAATTCCTACACTATCATATATGATTATTAGGGCGAAACAAAGGGAAATAGCGGGAAAAGCAAAATAAACGGGAAAAATAAAAGAAAGAGCCCGCGTTTCCGCGAGCCTCTCCCGTTTTAGTAAGTTTCGCTCATCAAATCTAAACAGCATGTAATGATGATAGTTGCCGCAGTGGCTACAACCATACCCAGACGCAAATGTCTTCGCACTTTGCAATCGTGCCCAGCTTTTGCTGCCGCGACACATACTTGTCCGAAGTGCGTTAATGCCTCCTCGTGGCCAACCCACAACTCTTCAACCTCGTTCATTAACTTTTTGTCTATTTTCATGGTAGTCAACCTCCTTCATAAAAGGAGGTGCCAAACCTGCGAAAGGAGCTATTCGATGAAGAAACATGTGAACCCAAAAGACTTTCTGCATAAGGTCTATACCGAAGAAGGGGGTGTAAAAGAGCATAACAAAAACCAGCAGGTCATAGGCATTTTGAAATTTGCCGGGATTGTCTGGAGCATTCAAAAACTTGGACGCATAGTGGATAAGATCGAAAGGCTTCCGATTAAGACTCTTGAAAAGAAAGACGAGGAACCGCCATGTTAATAAAATGCCCTGAATGCGAACTCCAAGTTAGCGATAAGGCTACGGCCTGCCCTCATTGTGGCTACCCGATGCAGCCCACTGTAAAACGAAAACCCCGTGTTAAGAGCAACAAACGAAGGCGCCTCCCCAATGGCTTTGGTCAAATCAGTGAAATAAAGAACCGTAACCTCCGAAACCCTTTTCGGGCGATGGTTACGGTTGGAAAGACCCCAGAAGGGCGGCCTATTTGTAAACCTCTGAAACCGGAATCGTATTTCCCTACTTACAATGACGCTTACGCCGCTCTCGTAGAGTATAACAAAAATCCGTATGATTTGGAGCCGTCCATTACAGTTAGGGAGCTTTACGACAAATGGTCAGAAGAGTATTTTAAGACCCTTAAAGCGGATGGTAGCATCCGAGCTGTTACATCGGCTTGGGCCTATTGTTCGGCTATCTACGATATGAGGGTGATGGATGTTCGAGCCCGTCATGTAAAAGGCTGCATGGAAGAAGGAACCGCCAAAGTCAAAGGGAAAGAGCAGCATCCTTCGGCAAGTATGAAGAACAAAATTAAATCTCTGTTCAATCTCATGTTAGACTACGCTTTGGAATATGAACTTGTTGATCGGAACTACTCCCGCACATTCAACCTGACCGAAGAGACTATCAAAGAGATCCAAACGGTGAAACAGGAGCATATTCCCTTCACCGAAGAAGAGATGGCCCAGCTTTGGGCCCATGTTGACGATAAACGCTATGTCGATATCTTGCTGATCCAGTGTTACTCAGGCTGGCGGCCCCAGGAGCTCGGCCTACTGGAGCTGGAGAATGTTGACCTTGAAAACTGGACATTCAAAGGCGGTATGAAAACTGATGCCGGAGAGAACCGTGTCGTACCGATCCACTCGAAGATACGGTACTTAGTCGAGAGACAATATCAGGCGTCTCAAAAGGCTGGCAGCAAGTATTTATTTACTTGTACGGATGGCCGCAGCGGCAAGCCAACGATGCTGACCTATCAGCGATACCAAAAGGGGTTCGCCATGGTTCGGGATGAGCTGAAGTTGAAACCGGAGCATCGTCCGCACGATGGCCGGAAACACTTTGTAACTGCTGCCAAGAAAGCCGGGGTAGACGAATATGCCATCAAGTACATGGTCGGTCACAAGATTTCGGACATTACCGAGAAAGTCTACACTCAGCGTGAGTTCGAGTGGCTAAAGACCGAAATCGAAAAAATAAGATAGGGTGTTTGAAGAGCGCAAAATTCTGACAACTGCTCCATGCGTATCGGATTGACTTTGATAATTGGTCGTGCTATAGTGTGCGGAAAGGAGAAAAACACCCTTTGAGTATTGGAGGTGGAAAATGAGAAAACGCCATTTCTAAAAGAGAGGAGGTGTTTAAGCATGAGTATGGCACTTGTGAATGCTATCCGGAAACTCGGTTGGCCTGATTCAAATGGTCACTGGCAGTACGGAAATGCAGCAATCCTCTGCTACTTGAGCCGATATAACAATGCAGGCAAAAAGTTTGTAGAGCGATACAAAGATGTCCGGGTTGTAGACCTGATGGCAAAAATGGCTTGAACACATGAAAGGAGGGGACTGTTACCGGCAGTCTCCTCCTTTTCCTCTCTTTTAGAAATGGCGTTTTCAATTTTTGGGAGAAGTCTCCCACAGATTGCCTTGCTCATCGGGGACGAGGTGGCGGGGCTCAGAGGTCAGGGCATGATCGGCGTCTGTCGTGTGCCGGCATTCGCGACCTCTTTTGTAGCAACTGGTTTTTCGGCAACTTTCGACAGTGCCGTCGCAGAGATAGAGGATTGCTTTTTTCGTCTGCTTGGCAGCTGATACTGCGAACACTTTAGCAAAATGCTGAGCCTCGTCAGGGTGCGTTTCGAGGTATATATCAGCTTCATTGAGCGGCATTTTCCTGATTTCTTCATCGGTCAATCTGCTCATACAGTTCTCCTTTTTGTATTTTTATTCATTCTGTTCCACCTTTTGCGAAATATAGGAATATCGGTATAGGATTAGTGTAGGAATAATAGATAAGTTATCTACATTTCCATAAAGTTTTCCACTTCTAACTACTGCTTAAACCATTGAGATAACAGTAGTTAAGGGCAGAAAAGAGCAGCAAATACAAGAGAGCGTTTCTATATTGTTTGGTATGTTTAAATTTGCAGGTGGTATTGGAAGATTTCCTCTAAATACAAATATTCTTTATGCGTTAGGCCGTATTGTAGGAGTAACCCTTGCAGGAATTGTTATCATCTATTTTTATAATGGTAAACGGATGGAACGGGGAAAGACGTTTTCTAAATGGTTCTTTTATTGGTTCTATCCGGCTCATCTTCTTGTCTTAGGCATAATAAGAGTTTTGCTGCTATAATACAGTTTCCAGTTTATAGCTCTGCCTGACCATAGTTGTTGGTCACAACCTCAAAGGCCACAGAAATGCCGTCAGAGCGCGTATAGACGGCATCCGGCATGGACAGTCTGCCATCCTGCAATTTATCCCACAGTTCGCGGGCGTGTTCTTCTTCGCCCTGCTCCCGTAGCTGCCGGATATGCGCGTTGATGATTTCGCGGCTTTGGGTTTCTGTCTGCCAAGTTTCCCGCTCACTTTCGGAGAGGGAGAAATAGCGGTCAGCGAGTACCAAGTCATGCGCTGGATTCTGCGCACTGTATAGACGGGTCAAGGACAACTCGCGGCGGCAGAAATCCCGCCCCTTAGAGGTCAGCCGGTAGACCTCCTGGTCGCTTGCCTTGCTTCCGGGCTGGCTGTAGATGGATTTCTCAATCAGGCCGTCTTTGCAGTAGCTTTCAATCCGCTTGTTTCGCAGGAATTGACTTAGCTGCTCACGGTTGACATAGCCACAGCGGGACAGGGCTGACAGTGCCTTTCTGTCGCGAGGATAGATTGTCGTGATACGCTTCAATATGTATCCCTCCGTTCATGCGGCGGTGGTTCAGGCTGCTCCCCGAAGGGGTCGAGCGCAGAGGCCGAAATTGTAGGGCTTGCCGCATACGGCAAACCGTAAGCAATTTCGGCGAAGTGGACGTAGGAGCGTTCTAGCTTCCCTGCTGGCGGAAGTCATGCAGGGAACGCGGGGACGCGGCCCGTTCAAGGAGCAGACAGGCAACCAATGTTGCAAGGCTGATTCGCAGAGCGGGACGGACACCTCGGAGCGAGACCCCTTTTCTCGGTTTTGTATTGCCCTGCCGGTCATGGTTCCCGTGCGGCCTTGGGCCGCAGGCAACCGGGGCCGTAAACTGCGGCTATGGTTCGCTCCCGGTTTTGTACAACCCCTGCACATTTGGCGATCAATCGAGTGGGAACATGGTCTATTCTACTGAAAACTAAAACTTTTTATTAGGAGACGCTTTGCCGGAAACAGAGTAAAAAATAAGTCTCCGGGCAGATGCAGCTATGCTGCGTCTGCTTGGAGACTTGCGGCAATAGCTCGTCAGGAGCTATTGCCTATTAGTAGCGAGGGAACGGAAACACCCCCAAGCGGGATGTAGTCTAGCTACGTCCGCTTGGGGGCTTGCCGCAGGTAGGCTGCTGTGGGCCTGCTGCGGTTCCGAACCTACAAGCTAACTATACCTGTTGTTCGGCTCCCAGAGCCGACCTGTCTGTTTCTGAGCCTTTCAATTTTAGAAAACGAGCCTGATTATAGAGTGCATCTGCAAGGCTGTTTATTGTTTCCCTTTTTCCCTTGTTTTTTCCCTTAAGGACTTCGTTTTGGATAATACCAAATGTTGACAGATAATGAAACGCTGGGCTGAAACCATTGCAAATAGGGGCTTTTGAAGATACCAGTTAATACCTGATAGAACAAAATGATAATTCAAGTCCCGCCTCGCGCACCAAAAGAGATGCACCGCATGGTGCATCTCTTTTTTGCGTTCCGTCCGCCCTCCGCTGCCCGCACGATCCGCCGGCGTCCACAGTAAATAAAGACCTCCCAGACCCTTCCGGGCCTGGGAGGTCTTACTTGCTGTACTCACCCCGCGCTGACGCACCAGTTCCCCGCCGTCGGGGCCGCCGTCAGCGGCACCAGCGCCGGCGCCTCCTCCCCCGCAATAGCGGTGAGCAGGGCCTGGGTCCCCGGTATGTCGCCGGTGGCCACATAGACCGCGTCCACCAGGGGCAGCAGTGCCGCCAGATCCTCCCCCGAGGCCTCGTCCTTCCCGGCGGCCAGCAGCTCCTGGCTCAGCAGCAGGGAGATGCGGGTGCCGTAGGGCTCCAGGGCCTCCCGCAGCTCGGTGAGGAACAGGGCCAGGGCGTCCGGCTTGGCCATCTGGCTGCCGGAGTAGTCGATCTTCTGCAGCCGCCCGGTCTTGGGGTAGTGCATCTCCTCCAGCACCAGCTCGTCGAAGCCCAGCTGGGCGCACTCCACCGCCAGGGAGATGACGTAGGCCCGGGCCTGCTCCTTCTCCGGATCCAGCCAGTGGCCGTTGTGGTTGTCGTACCAGATGTAGCCGTTGCGCTGGCAGATGCCGGCGGGCTGCATATTGGCCTTGTCGAAGGCATAGACGTTGTCGTGGAAGCAGGCGAACCGGGCCGCCGCCACCACGTCCTCCCCGGCGCACAGGGCCTGAAGGGAGGCCGCGTCGCGGGCTCCCGCCGCCACCGACCCCGCCGGCGCCAGGGCGGAGGTGTAGTTGAGCTGTCCACCCGGCGCTCTGGCCTGCCACAGAAAGCCGTTGGCCCCCGCGCCCGTCAGGATGGCCTCCAGGGCAGCGGCGTCCGCAGGCAGGGAGGAGACGGCGGCCAGATGCCGCTCCCCGTAGAGGTCCTCCGGCTCCTCGGGCTCCTCAGGCTCCGGAGCCGGGTCCTTCACCAGGTTCACGTCCGGCTCCTGGGGGGGCGGGGGCTCCACCGCGTCCGGCTCCGGCTCTGCAGGGGCCGAGGGGGCGGGGAGGTCAAACCGGCCGAAGGGGGTGTCCAGATACATCCCCCCGTCGTCGGTGTAGGCGATATAGCGTTGAGCAAACATAAATCCACAGGCGGCGACCAGAATGAGCACCAGCAGGGCGATCAGCGCCCTGGTGCCCGCCGAGCGTCGGCCGCGGTAGCTCTGGTATCCCTTTGCCACAGGCGCTCCTCTTTTCTTTCAGCGGTATCTTCACGCAGCAGGAGCAGAGCTCCTATTCTCTACCATACCACATTTACCGGCAAACATGCAACCTCATTTTGGAATTTTTGACAGATACTCTCCAGTTTTTTGCCCCGGAGCCCCGCCCTCCGGCCTAGGTGCCGCCCCGCTCCCGCCGGGCGAGGTCGGCGGGACTGATGCCGTTCTCCCGCCGCCACTCCCTGGGCGGCAGGCCGTAGCGCTTCTTGAAGGCCTGGGAGAAGTGGAGCTGGTTGGGGTAGCCACAGCCGGCGGCGATCTCGCCGATGGGGGCGCTGGTGGTGCGCATCATCTCCGCCGCCCTGGTCAGGCGCAGGCGGATGATGAACTCCTGGGGGGTGCAGCTCATGGTCTCCTTGAAGAGCTTGCTGAAATAGCTGCGGTTGAGCTTGCACACCCCGGCGATCTCCTCCACGGAGAGCTGCCGCTGGAAATTCTGCTGGATATAGGTGACCGCCTCCTGGATGTAGAAGTCCTTCACCTGTCCGCCCCAGTTTTTCCGCCTGGTGGAGGAGGTGGTCATCAGCTCGTCCAGAAACAGGCACAGCTGCCCCACCAGATGCAGGGGGGAGGCCTCGGGGTGCTCGGCGATGTAGAGCAGCCGGTCCCGCAGCCTGTCGCCCCCGGCGGCGTCGCGGGGCCGGTAGATGGGGTGGGACACGTCCAGCCCCGCCAGATCCAGGTACTCCGCCGCCCGCAGCCCGTCGAACTCCACCCAGGCATACATCCAGGGCTGGCTCTCGTCGGCGCAGTAGGTGTTGATCTGCCCGGGGCAGATCAGGAACCCTTGGCCCGGGCCAAGGTGGTAATAATGGGTGATGCCGCCGGCGTCGTTGGAGTGGAGCACCCCCCGGCCGGAGATGACGTAGTGGAACAGGTAGTGGTTGCGGACAAAGGGCCCAAAGGAGTGGAGGGGGGCGCACTGCTCCCAGCCGTACTGGTAGGGTCTCAGGTCAAGGAAGCTGTCGTTGGGGAAAATGGAGAAGGAATAGTTGTCCATAGAGCTCTCACTTTCTCTCGGCGGCGTAAAGGGCCTTGGAATGGTAGTATATCACAAATTTTTCCAGGACACAACCAAAAAAGGGCTTTAACGAGACAAATATCCGCCGCTTTCCTCTCAAATCACCTCTCCCTATATACTTTCGGCAAAAATTATTTTCCAAATAGCGCCCGTCAGCCCCTCTCCCCCCGCCGCAGCCGCCGGAAGAAGTCCCCCAGCACTGCGGCGCACTCCTCCTCCAGCAGCCCGCCCACCAGGGCGGGGCGGTGGGGGAACTCCTCCATAAAGAGGTTCATCACCCCGCCGCAGGCCCCCATGGCCCGGTCCCTGGCCCCGAAGAACACCCGGGGGATGCGGGCATTGAGGATGGCCCCGGCGCACATGGGGCAGGGCTCCAGGGTGACGTACAGGGCGCACTCCTCCAGCCGCCAGGAGCCCAGGGCGGCGTTGGCCTGGGCGATGGCCTCGGTCTCGGCGTGGGAGAGGGCGCTGTGCTTCTCCTCCCGGCGGTTGCGTCCCCGGCCCACGACGGCGCCCCCCTGGACGATGACGCACCCTACGGGCACCTCCCCGGCCCCGGCGGCCTCGTGGGCCAGGGCCAGGGCCTGGCGCATATAAATCTCATGCATAGGCGGCCTCCCGAAAAAGAAGTTGTCTCCCCTTATAAATCCTGGCATATCTGTCCAAAATGGACATACACTGGAAGCCAAGGAGGGATTTTCCATGAAACGTATTTCCCCCATCCGCACCCGCAGCTCCGACACCCCCGCCCTGCTGGAATTAAAGACAAGTCTGCAGGACACCCAGAGCGCCCTGAACAGCGCCTACACCGCCTTCGACTACGCCAGCGACCCGGAGCTGACGGAGGCGTGCATCTTTGAGATCCGGTCTCTGCAGGCCAGGATGAACTACCTGGTCCGCCAGATCAAGGAGCTGGAGCTGTGCGCCGCCACGGCGGTGGCCGGCCCGGCCGGGAGGGCGCGATGGACGTAAGAACCGTCCTCCTCCTGGCCCTGGCGGCCCTCGTCCTGCTGGCGGTGGCCGCCAGGGCCTTCTCCACGCCCCTGAAGGTGCTGCTGAAGGTGGGGCTCAACACCCTTCTGGGGCTGGCGGCCCTGCTGCTGGTCAACGCCACCACGGCCTTCACGGGCCTTCACCTGGGGGTGAACCTGTTTAACGGCCTGGTGGTGGGGGTGCTGGGGATTCCGGGGCTGGTGCTGCTGCTGCTGGTGCAGTGGGTGGTTACATAGCCGCGCCGGCGGCGTATTCGCTCTAAAACCTGAGCTCCCGGTTGATCGCCCGCAGCCGGGCCTCCGCCACCTTGCACATCCGCCTGTCGTAGGTGAGCAGTCCGTTGATCTCGTCCTCCACATCGCTGAGCTGGGTATACACCGCCACGGAGAGCTGCCGGCGTTCCATACAGGGGAGGACCTCCTCCCGGTAGAGCGTCTCGATGGCCTCCGTCAGCGCCTCCTCCGTCTGATACATCCGGTAGCCGAACCGCCGCTCGCTGGCCATGTGGCCCGGCGCGGGGAGGCTGTAGCCGCCGAACTCCGTCAGGGCCAGAATCCGGTTTTTGTCCCGGCGCAGGCGGACGGGGCGGAAGTAGACGTGGCGGCTCTTGAAGTCGCCGCCCCCCTGGTCGTGCCAGCCCGAGGCGTGGTCCACCAGGCGGGTGGGATCCAGCTCCCAGAGGATCTGGGTCATCTGCAGGCTGTCAAACTGGCCCCAGCCCTCGTTGAAGGGCGTCCACGCCGCCAGGGAGGGCGTGCTGTACAGGAGCTCCACCGTGTCGTGGAGGTCCTGGACAAACTGGTCCCGGCCCGCCGCGTCCTCCCGGCCGAAGCAGTGGTATTTGCGGTCCTTCAGGTGGATCCCCAGGAAGGGCAGCACCTGGATCACCAGGGGGTCCAGACGGCTGCCGCCGCTGACCAGGTCCTGCCACACGATCATCCCCAGCCGGTCGCAGTGGTAGTACCAGCGCAGAGGCTCCACCTTGATGTGCTTGCGCAGCAGGTTGAAGCCGCAGTCCTTCATCTTCTGGATGTCGAAGACCATGGCCTCGTCGGCGGGGGGCGTGTAGAGCCCGTCGCTCCAATAGCCCTGGTCCAGCACGCCGGAGAGGAAGAGGGGCCTGCCGTTGAGAGCAAAGACCTTCCGCCCGTTCACCTCGGCTGTGCCGAACTTGCGCATGCCGAAGTAGCTTTCCACCCGGTCCCCGCCGGGGAGCGTCACGGTCACGTCGTAGAGGAAGGGGTCCTCGGGGCTCCAGGGGCGGAAGTGCTCGTCCCGGATGAGGGCCTCCGCGAAGCCCTTCTCCGCGTCGTACCACTCCTCGGCGACGACCTCGCCGTCCCTGCGGACAACGATGTCCGCGCCCTCCGGGTTCTTCGCCCGGAGGACGAAGCGGACCCGCCGGCTGTCAAAATCGGGGGTAATGGCCAGCTGCTCCACATAATTCTCCGGCACGGACTCCAGCCACACCGTCTGCCAGATGCCGCTCTGGGGGGTGTACCAGATGCCGCCGGGGGTAAAGCTCTGCTTGCCGTAGGCGTGGGGGGAGCGGGAAGTGGCGTCGGTCACGGTGACGGTCAGGGTGTTCTCCCCCTCCGCCAGGCTGTCGGTGACGTCGCAGGTGAAGGGCAGATAGCCCCCCTGGTGCTCCCCCGTCAGCTCCCCGTTGACAAACACCCGGCAGCACTGGTCCACCGCCCCGAAGTGGAGCATGACCCGGTCCCGGCGAAAGCCCGCCGGCAGGGTGAAGGTCCGCCGGTACCACAGGGTGTCCCCCGGCATGACCCGGCGGTTCACCCCGGACAGCAGGCTCTCCGGGGAGTAGGGGACCACGATCTCCCCGTCGAAGGGGTCCGGCGCGGAGGCGTCGGACCGGATGGCATACTGCCAGCGGCCATTCAAGTTCAGAAAGCTGTCCCGGCGCAGCTGGGGCCGGGGGTACTCCGGCAGGGGGCAGTCCCGGTCCAGGGTCTCCCCCCAGGGGGTCAGCATGGGCCGCAGCTGCCGCCGGGACAGCCGGTGCGCCGGCTCCCGCCGGCGCAGCAGGGCGATGGGGAGGGCGATGAGCACCAGCACCAGGGCGGCGGCGGCGAAGATCTCCGGCGTGGGGACCTCCTTCACCGCACCCAGCTCCTCGTAGGTCTCTCCGCCGTGGCGGATGACGGCGGCCCCCAGGTAGGGCCCCGTCACCATGGGCAGCAGCACCTGGAAGAGGATGCGGATGCCCTGAAACTGGCCGGCCTTGTCCGCCGGGGTGTAGTCCCGGATGAGGCCCTGGAGGCAGGCGGAGAGGACCATGCTGGCCCCCAGCATCAGCGTGCCCGCCAGGATGACCAGGGGGACGCTCCGGGCGAAGAACATGGCCATCAGCCCGCCGAAGGCGGCCGCCGCCGCCCCCTGCGCCACCCGCAGCTTCCCCTGCCGGTCAATCACCCGGCCAAAGGCCACGCTGACGAGGCTGGCGGCGATGAGCACCGTACCCAGGATGAGGGCGTAGTTATCCGCCCCCAGGTACCGCTGGAGGTAGATGATAAGATAGGGCATATATACCTGCTGGCTGGCGGCGTAGACGGCCAGGCCCAGCAGGGACAGGTACAGCGCCGGGTTGGCGGCCATCACGCGGGGCCGCAGGCCGTAGAGGACGTTGGCCAGGTAGTTCCCCTGGGCCCGGCGCAGGTGCTCCGGCTCCTGGATGAGCAGGCGGCCCAGGCCGCCGCCCAGGACGGTCAGCGCGCCCACGATCAGAAAGAAGATTCCCCATTTCCCCCGGGTGGTCAGCCCGTCCAGCAGGCCGAACACCACCAGCATGGCCGCCAGAGGCATGACCGCCAGCACCGCCTCCACCCGGCCCCGGTTGGACGCGTCCGTCACATCGGTGACCCAGGCGTTGAAGGCCGCGTCGTTGGCGCTGCTGCCAAAGAAGGTCATCACGCAGTCCAGCACAATCACCAGCACCGCTGCCAGCTGCACCGCCGCCGCGGGGCCCATGAGAAAGGCCAGGGCCTCCACCCGCACCAGGGCGAAGGCCATCACGCTCAGGCCCCAGAGCAAATATCCGGTGACGATGATGGGCTTGCGCACCCCCAGCTTGTCCGACAGGGCCCCCACCGCCAGGGTGGTGACCGCCGCCACCACGGCGCTGGCGGAGACCATGGCGGCGATCATCCCCGTGTCGCCGGTGATGGTGTTGTAGAGGAACACGTTGAAGTACATGTTCTCCACCACCCAGGCAATCTGCCCAATGAGCCCGAAGCTCAGCAGCGCCAGCCAGATCCGGGCGCCCAGCGCCCCCTCCCGCTTTTTTGGTATGCTCCGCATGCAATGACCTCCCTTTTTCCCGCAAAATCCATGAAACCACAATATGTTGTATTATACTGCCCCCGGTAGTATCCCGCAAGTAGTGTTTGGCTAAAATCACAAAAAAAGAAAAATTCGCTTCAATCGACAAATTCCGGCAAACTTCCCGCCCCCGCTTTCGTATACTAGGCGACAGAGAGCGACAGACGCTGCCGCCGTTCTCCAAGGTCCGCCAGTCTTCGCCGCCGGACCTGCGGGCATGGACGGCCGCCCCGGCCGGACGCCGGAGCTGTCACGCTGTCCCTCATGACATTCGCCCATGCAAATCGGGCGTATATATGAAGGAGTACATCTTATGAATTATCAAAAGGAATATGCGAGCCTCGTGGGCCAGATTGACCGCGCCATCTCTATTTTGGAAAACTACGAACCCGGCGACCCCATCATCCGAAAGGCGGGAGATCTGCTCATCTCCGCCCTGCGGGAGGCCGAGGAGCACTATATGCAGGAGTAGCAGGTGCTCCAAAAAGCAGCGGGGAACCCGTATTCCCCGCTGCTTTTTGTTATACGTCCAGCCGCGCGCTCACTGGTGCGCAGGCTCGGATTCAAATTTGATGACCGCGCCGGTAACAGCGTCGAGCTCCAGCTCGTACTCCCAGCCCTGGAAGACCAGCTCCACCTCGTAGATCTGCCTCCCGTCGTCCTGGTCCAGCTCCAGCTGCCTGACGCTGTCCGCCGCCGCGCCGGGGACCTGGGCCAGGGCGATCTCCCGGGCCCGGTCCAGGCCGATGACGGTCCCCGTGCCGCCGGAGCTGGTAGCGCTGCGCTCCTGGCTGAAGCTGCGGACCGCGCCGGTGAGGGCGTCGATCTCGTAGTCGTAGCGGCTGTAGTCCTCGGTGTGGAACTCAATGTCGTAGACCTGGCGGCCGTCCTCCCACTCCAGCTCCTGCTTGGTGAAGGTCGCCGCGGTCAGCCCGGCGTGGGCCAGGGCGGCGGCCTTGGCGTCCTCTGCGGAGACGATGCCACCGGCGGGGGCGGAGGGGGCTGTCCCCGTGCCGCCCGAGAAGCTGTCCGCGTCGGTGACCAGGCTGCCGGAGAGGGTGACGGTGCGGGTCTTGCTGTCCCAGTCCACGCTCTTGCCCATCAGCTGGCCGATGGCCCGGATAGGCAGGTAGGTGGAGCCCTGGTAGAGCAGGGGGTAGACGGCGCCGCCGGCGGCGTCGGCGAAGGAGCGGGCGGTTCCGTCCACCAGGATGGTGAAATCATCCCGAATCTCCACGGAAACATCCTGCTTCTGGGCGGCGGTATCCGGCGTGCCGGTGACCGCGCCGCCGGTGCGCACGCCGCCCAGAGAGGCGGTCTTCGTTTCCCCGTTCCAGTCCACGTTCTTGCCCATCAGCTCACCGATGGCCCGCAGGGGGAGGTAGGTGGTGCCGCCGTAGGAGATGGGGTGGACCTGCTGGCCGGCGGCGTTGTAGAAGACGCGCTGGCTTCCGTCGATGACGATGGCGACGTCGGGCCGCAGCTGGGCGGTTACGGTGGACACCGCCCGGCCGACGGCGGTCAGGGGACCCAGCAGCATGAGCGCACACAGTACCGGCAGGATCCCGCGCAGGGCAAGCTTTTTTATTTCAGACATCCGCATGAGTTACGTCCTCCTTATTATTGATATAAAGTCAGTGTAGCAGTTTTTCCAGAAAAATGCAAGATATGAAGTGCCGTCTGGATAAAATAATTTGCACTGCCGCGGATGCCCATATGGTTGAAAAACGGCAAAAAAGAGGGAAGCTGCGCCAGTATGCGCAGCTTCCCTAAACATATGCTTCCCTGGGCCTATTTGGCGAAGATAATCCGCTCGCTGTTGAACATCCTGGCCAGCACGAGCACCCCCGCCAGGGTCACGGCGGCGTTGACCCCCAGAGAGACGGCCACGCCGGCGGGCAGGACGGAGAAGGAGAAAATGCCCGTCATACACTGGACGCTGTTGTAGAGGGGGATGCAGTAGGTCCAAAGCCTCTGCTCCCCGCTGCTGCCGAACATGCCGGAGATACCCAGCAGCATCACCAGGAGCATAAAGGGCACCGCGTAGGTCTGGGCCTCCTTGATGGTCTTGGCAAAGGCGGAGAGCAGGGAGATGATGGTGACCATCACCAGCACCGTGGACAGGATCACCGCCGCCAGCAGCAGGTACTCCCGGACCCCGTAGATAGCGGCGTTGACCGTGTCCGTCAGGCCCCCCATCATCTTCGGCAGGGACAGGATGGTCCCCACCGTGCTGGAGGCGGCGGAGATCATGGCGATGACCGCCAGGGCCAGAATCTTCCCCAGAGCGATGTGGCTGCGGCGGATGGGGGTGATGAGCATGGTGGCGATGGTGCCCCGCTCCTTCTCCCCGGCGATGGACTCCGGGGCCACGGCGGCGCAGCCGGAGTACAGGAACATCATCAGCAGCAGGGGCATCATCATGGAGAAGATGGACCCCGCCGTATCCTCCACCGTGGCCAGATCGTAGGCGCCGCCGCCGGCGTTGACGTCGAACTTGTTCACCATCTGGTCCTCGTAGGCGTCCAGCAGGCCGGTCACCGCCTGGTAGGCCATGGCGGAGGAGGTGGCGGCGGAGTTGTAGTAGATCTCCACATTGGGGGCGGGCAGGCCGGAGCTGACCTCGTAATCCGCCGTGATCCGGTCAAAGTCCTCCGGAAACACCAGCAGCAGATCCAGGGTCTGGGCGGCGACCGCCTCCCTGGCGGCGGCCTCGTCCTCTCCGGCGATGACGGCGAAGCCCGTCTGCTGCAGCAGCGGCTCCATGGACGCGGGCAGGCCCGCCGCCCGGACGGTGGGCGTATAGTCCTCGTCCACGCCGAAGGCGTCCCCCATGGCGACGCCCATGAAGCAGTACATGACGTAGATCAGAATACCGGGCATGAGGATGCTGAACACCATCCGCCTGTCGCCGAAAAAGCGGTCCAGCTCCTTCTTCATAATAGTCAAAACGCCGTTTCTCATTCCGCTTCACCTACCGTTTCTCTGTAAATGTCAAAAAACCGGTCCTCCAGATTCATGCCGCCGCACACCCGGTCCAGGGTGTCGCAGACAATCATTTTCCCGCTGATGATGATCCCCACCCGGTCGCAGAGCTTCTCGATGAGGCTGAAGATGTGGGTGGAGACGATGATGGTTTTCCCCTCCTCCCGCAGCTGCTGGAGGAAATCCGTCACCACCTTGGCCGTCAGCACGTCCAGGCCGTTGGTGGGCTCGTCGAAGATGATGATGTCCGGGTTGTGGACGATGGACACCACCAGGGACACCTTCTGCTTCATGCCGGTGGAGAGGTTGGCCACCTTCACCTCCGCAAACTTGTCGATGCCGAAGCGGGCGAAGAGCTCCTGCCGCCGCCGGTCCCGCACGGCGGGGTCCACCTTGTGGAGACCGGCGAAAAAGTTGAAGAGGTAGTTGGGGGTGAAGCAGTCCTCCAGCTTCAGCTCGCTGGTGAGAAAGCCGATGCGTCCTCGGACCTCGTCCGGCTCCCGGACCACGCTGGCCCCGTCCACCATTGCATCCCCGCTGTCGGGGCGGATGAGGGTGGCCAGCAGCCGCAGGGTCGTGGTTTTCCCCGCGCCGTTGGGGCCCAGAAGGCCGAAAATCTCGCCCTCGTAGGCGGTGAAGCTGAGATGATCCACCGCCGTGCGGACCTTCTCTCTCGTTTTTTCCAGCTTCTGCTGCTTGGCGGACAGCCGGAAGGTCTTGGTCAGACCCTGCACTTGCAGTAATTCGCGCATAGTTCCTCCTTTTCTGACGCTTGACGCCGCGTGCGCTCTATATATCTAATTGCTGATATATCGTACAACGATATGTATACTATATCACCCCCAGCCGGGTTTGTCAAGCGGGAGGGCCGGCACAAAATTTCGTGTCCGCTGCAGGGCCGCTCCCCATCTGCCGTGGGGGACTATACCACGGGGCCGGGGCCGCCGGGGGGACATTTCCCCAACAGCGCCAGAGGATTCCCGAACGGCAGCCCGGCTTGCATTGTAGCACATGGCTTTTGGAAAGTCAACTCAAATGAGTTAATTATTCCCCGGGAAAACAGGTACACTAAATTATCTCATTTGAGTTAGGATGTGGCAGTATGGCGGATACGAAGACGGCGGTGCGCGCCAGAATCCTGGCGCTGTGCGCCCAGCGGGGGATCACGGTAAACCGGCTGGCCACCCTCAGCGGGGTCACCCAGTCCACCCTGAACAACATCGTCAGCGGACGCAACCACAGCGTTACGGTGTCCACCGTCAAGAAGCTCTGCGACGGGCTGGACATCTCCCTGCGGGCATTTTTCGATGCGGAGGAGTTTGAGGAGCTGGAGCAGGAGGTGCGGTGAAAAAGACAACCCCGGCGGGGAGCATGGCTCCCCGCCGGGGTTATATGTTGAGCCGCCCTGTGAGGCGGTGGTATCAGGATTTCTCCTCTATGGGAGGGTGCTTGGCGTTGTAGATGGCCTCGGCCAGTTTCCAGCGCAGCTTTTTGATGGTCAAGAGGAACAGACTGGCGACCGCCGCCAGCAGCGGCAGGGAGAACAGAGGATTCCCCCAAAGTTCCGCCTGGCTGACGGCGGACTGGATCAGTTTCTGCCCCTCTGCGGCGTGGATAGAGCAATATGCGCCCTCAATATCCAGATAAGACCGGGTGCTTCCCTCGCTGGTGCGCTCCTCCCAGCGCCGCTCCTTTTCCACCCGGATCCGGTCACCGTCTGGGACCAGATAGGTGTCCGTCTTGGGTACGTGGTAGGTGTCCGTGGAGGTGTAGGAGCCCCCGTCAAGCGTGTAGTTCTCGTTGGCGGGCATACAAGACATGGCAAATCCCCACACGGTTGCGTAGTACTTGGTCTCCGCCTCCCGCTGGCAGCCTGCATATTGGCAGGGCGAGCTGAACAAGACCCTAATTGTGTTGACTTCTGTCCGAGTTGCCCATGTGAGCGTCACCCAAAGGGCCGCAATCATTAGAATTAAGAGGCAACCGGTAACGATATTGTTCCGTATGCGCCCCAGCTCGTTTTTCTGTGCGCTCGCTTCCTGTCTGACATCCATATCCATCCGCTCCCTTGCCGCATCTTTACACTCCGATCCCAGAGCATGCCTTTTATTTTTCATTATAGCACCCCCTCTTTTGACTGTCAATTATTTCAAGATAAATTCCTGAAAAACAGTCTTTTCTTTCTATAAAATAAGTGGCACCCTGAGAAAAGAGGTGTGCAGCATGTATCTGCCGGATATCGGAACCAAACTCAGACACCTGCGTAGCCAGCGAGATATGTCCCAGGTGACACTGGCCACCCGGCTAGGTGTGTCCAAGTCAGTGGTCAGCTCCTATGAAAACGGAATACACCTGCCGCCCTATGACGTACTGATTCAGATGGCACGCATTTTCGGCGTCAGCACGGACTACCTGCTGGGGATGAATAGCGGCTGTACCATCAGTGTGGACGGGCTGACGGATACCCAGATCGAGGCAGTGACCATGATCGTCAACGAGCTGAGAGCCGCCAGGGGGGATGGATAGAAAGGAGGGCCTGCAGGCGCTGAGCGCCTGCAGGCCCTTCACTGTTTTTACAATGGGTTTTAATACGCAATGCCCCAGATAATGTCCGTAGCGCACGCCTTGCCGCACACCGGACACGTTCCCGATGTCCCGGACTGAGCCAGGGGCATGCACCGGCTGGTGACGCCCGCCCTCTCCTTCATGGCCACCTCGCACTCCAGGGAGCCGCACCACTTGGTGTGGACGAAGCCGCCGCTGTTTTTCTCAATGATCGCCTGGACCTGCTCCCAGGTCTCGGCGGTGAAGGTGTTGTCCTCCAGGTTCTTCCTGGCCATAGCGAACATGTTCTCATGAATCTCGTCCAGGAGCCTGGACACGACCGCCTCCAGCTGGTCCAGGGGGACGAAGGTCTTCTCCCCGGTGTCCCGCCGGGCGATGCAGCACTGGGCCTTCTCCATATCCTTGGGGCCGATCTCCACCCGCAGGGGCACGCCCCGCATCTCGTACTCGGCGAACTTCCAGCCGGGGGCCTTGTCGCTGTCGTCCAGCTTCACCCGGATCCCCGCCTGGGCCAGGCGGTCCCGCAGGGCCTGGGCGGCCTCCAAAACGCCCTCCTTGTGCATGGCGATGGGCAGCACCACCGCCTGAATGGGGGCCACGCGGGGGGGCAGCACCAGGCCGTTGTCGTCGCCGTGGGTCATAATGATGCCGCCGATGAGGCGGGTGGACACGCCCCAGCTGGTCTGGTGGGGGTGGTGGAGCTGGTTGTCCGCGCCGGTGAAGGTGATGTCGAAGGCCTTGGCGAAGCCGTCGCCGAAGTAGTGGCTGGTGCCGGCCTGGAGGGCCTTGCGGTCGTGCATCATGCACTCGATGCAGTAGGTCTCCTCCGCGCCGTTGAACTTCTCCTTGTCCGTCTTCCGGCCCCGGGTGACGGGCATGGCCAGGATGTTCTCGCAGAAGTCGGCGTAGACGTTCAGCATCCGGGTGGTCTCCTCCCGGGCCTCCTCCTCGGTGGCGTGCATAGTGTGGCCCTCCTGCCACAGGAACTCCCGGTGGCGCAGGAAGGGGCGGCTGGTCTTCTCCCAGCGCAGGACGCTGCACCACTGGTTGTAGAGCTTGGGCAGATCCCGGTGGGAGTGGATGATGTTCTTGTAGTGCTCGCAGAACAGGGTCTCGCTGGTGGGGCGGATGCAGTAGCGCTCCTCCAGCTTCTCGCTGCCGCCGCAGGTGACCCAGGCGCACTCGGGGGCGAAGCCCTCCACGTGGTCCTTCTCCTTTTGCAGCAGGCTCTCGGGGATGAGCATGGGCATGGCCACGTTCTCGTGGCCGGTGGCCTTGAACTGCCGGTCCAGTTCCCGCTGCATGTTCTCCCAGATGGCGAAGCCGTAGGGGCGGTAGATGAACATACCCTTGATGCTGGAGTAGTCGATGAGCTCCGCCTTTTTGCACACGTCGGTGAACCACTGGGTGAAGTCCACGTCCCGGGCGGTGATGGCGTCCACCTGTCTCTGATCCTTTGCCATAGTTGTCCGTCTCCTGTAATCTATACTGAATTTGAGGTCTGTTTCCTGATCCTCTATTGTATCCACGCGGCGGGAAAATGTCAAGACGGTGGGGCAGAAAGAGGGCGGCGGGGCGGCGCTGAAATTTGCGCTCTGCATTTTTGTACTCCAGCCTAAAATCGTCTTGACAAAATCTGAACGCAATGGTAAAATCGATAAAAACTGTGAAAAATGCCAACAAGACTTGTAATTTTTACCAGCTGACTGGTGGTTTTCACAGTGATTTGAAAGGAGAAGCCGACATGGAACTGTCCCAGCGAATTCTGGCCTATATCGACCAGCACCGGGAGGAAGCGTATCAGCTGCTTCTGGAATTGGCCCGGATTCCCTCGCCATCCAACCACGAAGAGAAACGAGCCGCCTTCTGCAAGGAGTGGCTGACCCGCCAGGGGGTCCAGGGGGTCTACATTGACGAGGCCCTCAACGTTGTCTGCCCCATTGGTCCCACGGATGGGCCGCTGACGGTCTTTATGGCCCACAGCGACGTGGTTTTTCCCGATACGGATCCGCTGCCCCTGAAGGTGGAGGACGGCCTCATCAAGTGCCCCGGCGTGGGGGACGACACGGCCAACGTGGTGGCGCTGATGACCGCCGCCAAATTTATCGCCCAGGAGGGCCTGACGCCGGCCCAGGGCGGCATGCTCCTGGTGATCAACTCCGGCGAGGAGGGTCTGGGGAACCTGAAGGGCTCCAGGAAGATCATGGCGGACTTCGGCAGCCAGGTCACCGAGTTTGTCACCCTGGACGGGGTGGACTACGGCATCACCACCGGGGCCGTGGGCTCCAAGCGGTACCGGATTGAGGTCCTGACCGAGGGGGGGCACTCCTACAGCAAGTTCGGCAACCGCAACGCCATCGCCTACCTGGCCTCCCTCATCGACGCCCTCTACATGGTGAAGGTGCCGGAGGAGGGGAAGACCACCTACAATGTAGGTCTCGTCAAGGGCGGCACCTCCGTCAACACCATCGCCCAGCAGGCGGAGATGCTCTACGAGTTCCGCTCCGACCGGCGGGAGAACCTGGCGATGATGGAGGAGCACCTGATGGCCGCGGTGGCCTTCTTCCGCACCAAGGGGGCCCGGATCAACCTGGAGCTCATCGGCGACCGCCCCTGCTCCGGCGACGTGGACCCGGCCCGGCACAAGGCCCTCATGGACCGGACGGCGGCGGCAGTCCTCCGGCACTTCGGCCAGGAGGCCCACTTCCGCACCGCGTCCACCGACTGCAACATCCCTCTCTCCCTGGGCATCCCCTCCGTGGGCGTGAGCTGCTATTTGGGAGACGGGGCCCACACCCGCGAGGAGTACGTGCGTGTGGACAGCCTGCTGCCCGGCCTGCGGCTGTGCTTCGAGCTGATTCTCCACGCCTTCCCCGGCTGATCCCCGCTTTTCGCAATGTCCCACTAAAAACGAATTGAGAGGAAGTCAACCATGCCCAAGACAGAAGCAAAGAAGAAAGGCCTCAAGCTCCCCCACCAGCTGGTGATTCTGTTCATCATCGCCGCCCTGGCCACCCTGGCCACCTACATCGTCCCCGCCGGCGTCTACGATTCGATTGAGATGGACGGCAGGAAGGTGATTGACGCCGCCTCCTTCCACTACATAGACCAGACCCCCGTGGGGCCCTGGACGGCCCTGTTGGCCCTGCCCGGCGGCTTCGTGAAGAACGCGGGCATCATCGCCATGATCACCTTTATCGCCGGGGCCATGCAGGTCATCAACGCCACCAAGTGCATCGACGCCTCCGTGGGAAAGCTGGTGCAGAAGTATAAGAGCAACCTCTACGTCATCGTGCCTCTGCTGGTGGGCCTGTTCACCATCCTGGGAGCCATCGGCATCAATACGCCCATCATCGCCTTTGTCCCCCTGGCTCTGCTGCTGGGCCAGAACCTGGGGGGAGACGGTCTGGTGGGCGTGGGCATCGCCCTGTTCGGCATGATCAGCGGCCTGGCCGGCGGCGCGTTCTGCACCTCCTCCACCGCCGTGGCCCAGGAGCTGGTGGGCCTGGACGTGTTCACCGGCTGGCCCCTGCGCGTCGCGGCCAGCGTGGTGCTGTGGATCATCTCCTCCGTGGTCCTGATCCTCTACATGCGCAGGCTCCGGAAGGACCCCGCCAAGAGCATTCTCCACGGCGTGGAGGGCGTTATTACCCAGGTGGAGGCCGAGGAGGCCCCCGCCCTCACCGGCCGGCGCATCGCGGCCCTGGCGACCTTCGTGGCCGGCTTCGTCTTCCTGGTCTACGGCGCCACCAACGGCTGGGGCACCTACGACGCCATCCCGGCCATCTTCATGGTCACCGCCGTGATCTGCGGCCTGATCTGCGGCTTCTCCATCGACAAGATCGTCAAGGAATTCATCGCCGGTGCGAAGACCATGTCCACGGCGGGCATCATCATCGCCTTTGCCACGGGCATCAACACATCCTCTCCTCCGGCAGCATCATCCACACCATCGTCCACGCCCTGGCCAGCCTCTTCGCCAACAGCTCCACCTTCGTGGCGGCCCTGGGCATGTACGCCAGCAACCTGATCATCAACATGGTTCTCTGCTCCTCCTCCTCCCAGGCCAGCACGGTGATCCCCATCTTCTCCGGCGTGGGCCAGGTGCTGGGCCTGACCCAGCAGACGGTGGTGCAGACCTTCAACTTCGGCGACGCCATCACCAACCTGATCACCCCCGTCTCCACCGTTCTGATGGCCAGCCTGGGCTTCGCGGGCATCCCCCTGGACCGCTGGTACAAGTTCATGTGGAAGTGGCTGGTGGGCGCCGTCCTGGTGGGCGCTGTGTTCGTCATGATTGGCGTGGCCATCAACTACGGACCCTTCTGATTCCTTCCTGTTCAGACCGCCCCCTGACCGCGCGAAGGGCCGCCGTCTCATAAGCTTGAGACGGCGGCCCTTCGCGGCGTTTTTCCCCCGGAGGCCGCGCCGCGTTTACGCCTCCCCGATCCAGTACACCGGGTAGGGGTCCCCCCGGCGGTAGCCCAGCTTTTCCGCCAGGGCGGCGCTGCGCAGGTCGATGGCATCCCAGCTGGGATAGAGCCCCCGGTCCAGGCACTCCAGAATCAGCCGCGCGCCGCAGGCCGTGGCCAGGCCCCGCCGGCGGTGGTCCGGCCGTGTGTCGATCTCCACCTCGATGCCGCCCCGGTACACGCAGTAGGACCCGGCCCCCGCCACGGGGACGCCCTCGTACAGGGCCGCGACCCCCACGCCCCGCCGGCAGCAGTCGGCGGGGCTGTCAAAGGCGGCGCAGAAGTCCCTGGACCAGGCCTGGGCCAGCAGGACCGGCACCATGGCCTCGTCGATCAGCCGCAGCTCGTACCCGGCGGGCAGGGCGGCTGCCAGGGCCTCCAGCCGGCGGCGGTCAAAGATCCCCGGCTCCTTTTTGATGGCGTACCGGGTCTCCGGGATGGCCCTGGGGCCGAAATACGCCTCGATCAGGGGGTGCCAGTCCGGCGTCCGGGGCGCCAGGATGGGACCCGCCGCCCTGGCCAGCAGCGCCCTGTCCGGCTCCCCGGCCAGAAAGCAGAAGTCCCCGCTGGCGATCAGCCCGGCGGTGACGCCCTCGTTCCACATGGCCCGGCCCATAACGCCCTGGAGGCAGGACCAGACCATGGTCTCCTCCCAGCCGTCAAAGAGGGCCGTCAGCCGCTCCCAATCCGTCATGGCGCGCCTCCTCTCCGCCGCAGAATTCCGCCAGAAACGCCTCCCGGGTGTACAGCAGGTTCACCGCCTCCAGCAGGGCGTTGGCGCTCATCCGCTCCGGCAGGCCCAGGCGGCCCAGCAGGGCCGCCCGCTTCGCCCCGCTGTCCGGCCCGCCGGTGAGGCCCAGGCGGTAAAAATCCCCCTTGGTCACCGTCTCCGCCTCCCGGCCGCCGGCGGGGGCGTCCTCGAAGGTAGCCCCCGCCCGCTCCAGGGCCTGGAGCAGCACCTGGGGGGACATGCCCTCCACCCCCAGCTTGCCCTCCCGGCCGGGGGCGGCCTTGCGGCGCTCCTTGCCGTACACGTCGGGGATGTAGGCCTGCTTAAGCCGGTCTCTGGGGATGGCCCCCTTGAGGAAATTGCGGATGACGAACCCGGCCCCGTCGCTGTCGGTGAGCAGGATGAGCCCCCGCTCCGCCGCCAGCCGGCGCAGCAGGGCCAGCCGCTCCCGGTCCCGGAACACCCCGAAGCCGCCGGTCTCCACCACCACGGCGTCTACCGCCTGCTTGAGGGCGTTCTTGTCGTACCGGCCCTCCACCACGACCACCTCGCGGATCCGCCGCTTCACAGCGCCTCCCTCCCCTGGGCCAGCTCCATGAGCAGCAGCTTCAGCTCCGCCGCCCCGTCCGCGCCGGTGACGCTCTTGATGCGCAGATCCGCCTCGCAGCACCGGCGCACCGCCCCGGCGCACCAGCGCCGGCTCACCCGCCGGGCGTTGTCCAGCAGCAGCCGGGCGGGATAGTCGGAGCGCATGTTCCACTGCTCCATGAGCCAGAACTTGTCCCGGCCGGTGTCCAGGGCGATGCGGGCGGTGTGGAGCTTGCGCAGCTCCTTGCCCATGAGGGCCAGGAGCATGAAGGGCTCCTCCTGGAGCTTCAGCAGGGTGCCCAGCACCTGGGCGGCCCGGTCGAAGTCCCCCTTGGACACCGCCCCCGTCATCTCAAACACCTGGGCCTCCAGCACCGGAGCGGCCACCGCGTCGATGTCCGCTCTGGTGATGCGCTCCCCCTTGGCGTAGGCGGCGATCTTCTCGATCTCCGGGATGAGGCCGTTCATCAGGCATCCGCAGGTGAACAGCAGGTGCTCCGCGGCGGGCACGTCGATGGTGTGCCCCGCGGCCTTGAAGCGGCGGGAGACCCACTTGAGGATCTCGTTCTGGCTCTGCTCGGCGAAGCGCACCGTCTGTACGTGCTTGTCCAGGGCGGCGCACAGCTTGCGGTAGGTCTTGTTGGGCTTGTACTCGATCTGATCGTAGACCAGCGCCAGGCAGCAGTACGGCGGGAAGTCCTCCAGCAGGGCGATGAGGGCGTTTCGCTGCTCCTCGGCCAGCTTGAAGAGGTCCCAGTCCACCACCTGCACCATGGTCCGCTCCGCCATCACCGGCAGGGCCTCCACGATCTCCGTCAGGGCCTGGGCGGTGAGTCCCTTCCCCTCCAGCTTGTGGTAGTTGAAGCTCTCGAAGCCCGCCGCCAGCTGCTGCTTCATCTCGGACAGGCAGTATTCCCGCAGATAGCTCTCCTCCCCGTGGAAGAGGTAGACGGTCCCCAAAGTGCGGGCCGCCAGGTCGGCGCGCAGCTGGTCGTAGGCGGCGTTTTTGGTTTTTGCGGCCATGTTCTCGCCCCTATCCGTTTAGTGCTGGTCAGGCAGGTCCTGCCTGGCCGCCGTAGTGTGGTTGGCGTAGGTGCTCCACGTGGGCTCATAGGCCTCCGTGGCCTGATTGCCCCACATGTCCCAGCCGTTCCGGCTGCCCCGGGCGAAGAGCTCCAGAAACGGGGCGGGGGAGCATCGCTCGATCAGCTCCACAATCTCGTCCGGCTTTCTGGAGTGCTCCCGCTTCATGGCGCGGATGAGGTTCACCTGGGATCTGCCGGCGTCCAGGGTTCTGTTTTTGTCCCCCTTCACGCCGAACAGGAGCACCTCCGTCACGTTGCGGAAGTAGAACCCCACGCCCCTGCCGTCCGGCATGCCGTCCTTTCGGACCTTCTCCCAGATGATGTTGGTCTTGTAGGCGAACCCCCACGCCCGCATGATCTCCAGCCCCTCCGGCAGCAGCGCGTTGGGGACCCACAGGTACAGATGGCTCTTCTCGTCCGCCGCCTCCGACACGGGGAGCTGGGCGATCTCGCCCACCTGCATGGTCTCATACCGGGTCAGGCGCCGGTGCTCCGGGGCGACCTTTCCCGTCCGGTTCTGAAACTGCCAGGGGGGATCCGCGTAGATGGTCCGGTATTTTTTCCCCGCCGTAAATCCTCTGAAATCCGCAATGGTCTGCTCCAGAGCCATAGTTGCTGTACGCTCCATTCTAATACCCCTCTACGCAGGACTTCCGGATGCCGACGGCCAGAAGGGGGCAGCCCCCGTTCCTTCTGGACCGCAGCCGGTACTCCAGCTTCCCCATCCAGGTGGTGCTGGCCCCGTATTTCGGCATGATCGGCTTCCCGTTTCTGTCCGTAACCTCTCTGAACACGTCGTTGAGCTCCCTGGATCTGGTCACAATGATGCCGACCTCGATCAGCCCGCAGTCAAAATAGGTCCGCATGGCCAGCAGATCCCGGTCGAAGGTCTGATCCTTGCTGTTCCACTCCAGATCGAAGGCCACCCTGCCCTTGACGAAGTCGATGTTGTGGCCGTCGATGTACCCCTCGATAATCTTCTGGTCGGAGGGCTGCTCCGCGAACCGGCCCCGCTGGTTCGCTTTCCGTGGGTACAGCTTCACCAGCAGATCCCCGGTGATGCGGATTTCCCTCCAGCCCAGAGGGCCCAAAACGTCGTCGAACTTTTTCGGTATGGCGGTTTCGTTGCCCCCCGCCGCCTGCAGGTCCTCGACGGATATGGACAGCCGCTCCAGGCAGTCCTGGACGTCCCCCCACTCCTCCGGAAACGCCTCGCTTAAAATCTCAAGGGCGTGGCCGTAGCTTTGAAACTCAAATTTCTCCAGAAGCGCCTCCCGGATATAGCGCCTGTCGTCCCGCATCTCCTCACTCCTTCCCCTTCACCCGGATCAGTATGTTCCCCTGGAGGTCCGTCCGGTACAGGGTCATCCCCGCCCCGGCCATGCGCTCCATGGCCTCCCCGGCAGGGTGGCCGAAGCTGTTCTCCCCGACGCTGATGATCCCCACCTCCGGCGACACCGCCTCCAGCAGCTCCTGGGAGGTGGAGTACCGGCTGCCGTGGTGGCCCGCCAGGAGCACCTCGATGTCCGGCAGGTCGTAGAGCGCCGTCAGCCGCCTCTCGGCGGCGGCGTTCATGTCCCCGGTGATGAGCAGGTCGAACGCCCCGGCGGAGCACAGAACCGTCAGCCCCTCCTCGTTGGCGCTCCCCTCCGCCACCGGCGGGTACACCGTCAGCCGGGCCGCCTCCCCCAGGGGCGTCTCCATAGGCGATTCCACATACGTCACCGCTGTGCCGTACCGCTCCGCCAGGGCCAGCACCTCCCGCTGGAGGGCCGCCTGATCCCGGCTGCCCAGCAGCTGGGGCAGCACCAGGCGCTCCACCTCCACTCTGGCCAGCAGGCTGGCCAGGCCTCCGGCGTGGTCGGCGTGGTAGTGGGTGAGCACCACGCAGTCCAGCCCTCCCCAGCCGTAGGTCTCCAGAGCTCTGGCCGCGGCGATCCCCGCCTGGCGGGGACTGCCCAGGCTGCCGCAGTCCACCAGGACCGTGGCGTCTCCGGCGTGGAGCAGGGTTCCGGCCCCCTGGCCCACGTCCACGGCCACCGCGGTCAGCCCGTCGCCGGCTGCCGTGAGCCGGGGCAGGGCCCGGACCGCACCCAGCCCCACTGCGCCGGCCAGCAGGGCGATGAGGTACTTCCTCCGCCGCTCCCGGGACAGGGCGCAGATGCCCAGCAGGGTGTAGAGAAATACCAGCCACATCACCGTCCCCGGTCCGTCGAAGGACACCGCGCCGCCGGGGATGTCCGCCAGCAGGCCCGCCGCCCATAAAAGGTACCGGGCCAGCAGATCCGCCGCCGCCGTCAGCGGGGCCAGGGCGGGGAGGAGGGCGCACAGCACCGTGCCCAGGAGGGCGCAGCTGAACAGGACCGGGGCCATCCACAGCACCAGCAGGTTGGCCAGGGGCGACACCAGGGACAGGGAGCCGAAGTACACCGCGCTCAGCGGCGCGGTCAGCGCCATCACCCCCAGGCTGGCGGACAGGGTCCCGGCAGCAAAGCGCCAGAGCCTGCGGCCGGCCCGCCCTGGCCGCAGGGCCGTCAGCGCCGCCTGGAGGCGGGGCGTCACCAGCAGCAGTCCCGCCACCGAGGCAAAGGACAGCTGCAGGCTCACCGACGCGACAGCGAAGGGGTTGTGCAGCAGAATCGCCAGCAGGGCCGCCGACAGGGACGTGGGCCCGTCCCCCTCCCGCCCCGCCAGAGGGGCCAGCAGCATGCACCCCGCCATCACGCAGGAGCGGACCACCGAGGGCGTAGCGCCCACCATCAGCGCGTACAGGATGAGCACCGGGTATCCCAGGAGGGCCGTCAGCCGCTGCCGCCGCCCGGTCAGGGCCCCCAGCAGAAGCAGGAGGAAGCCGCAGTGGAGGCCGGAGACGGCGGTGATGTGCATGAGCCCCGCCTCGCTCAGATCCCGCCAGCTCTGCTCGTCCAGGCCCTCCCGGTCCCCGGTGAGCAGGGCCAGGATGAGGCCCCTGGCGCTCCCGCTGTATAGGCGGTTCACCGTCCCCTCCAGAGAGCGGGCCAGCCGCTGGGGCAGGTGGAGTCCGCCCCGCTCCGTCTCCCGTTCCGGCGCGCCCTGGCCGTAGAGCCGGCAGAAGACGCCCTGGGCGGTGTAGTACCCGCTCTCCCCGCCCCGGACCACGTCGGCCCGCTCGTAGCGCACCGCCGCCGTCACCCGGTCGCCGGGCTCCAGCCCCAGCAGCTCCCGGCCGCCGTAGTAGACCGCCCTGCCCCGCAGGCCCTCGGCGCGGACGGTGCACCTGGCCCCGTAGCCCGTCTCCTCCGGGTAGGTGAGAATCTCCAGCTCCACCGCGTCCTCCGTCCCCGCCAGGCGTCCGGCGGGGGCCAGGAACACGGCGGCGTATCCGGCGTACCACAGCACGCCGGCGGCCAGTCCCGCCGCCCCGATGCGCAGGGCCGTCCTGGCCCTCCGCTCCCGCACCAGGGGCGCGCCCAGGGCCGCGCCCAGCGCCAGCGCCGCCGCCCACCCCCTCCAGGGACCCGGCAGCAGGTACTGGCACAGGGCGCAGGCCCCGGCGAAGGGCAGGGCGAACCACATCAGCCGCCGCACGGCTTACTCTGCGGGGCCGCGCCGGTCGGTGCGGCCCAGGATGTAGTCCGTGCTGGTGTGGTACAGATCCGCCAGCTTGATGAGGGCCCAGACGGGGATCTCCCGCTCGCCGGTCTCGTAGCGGCGGTAGACCGTGCGCCGGATGTAGAGCAGCTCGGCCACCTCCCGCTGGCTGCGGTCGCTGTCCTCCCGCAGATCACGTATCCTTCTGAACTCCATCGTCATCGTCCCCCCCGCTCTCCGCCGGCTTCAGCGGTACGTCCATCAAATCCCTGAGGTCCTCCACCGTAATGGTGATGATGTCCTCGTCGGCGGGGGCCTCCATAGCCGCCACCCGGTCGGCCTGGGCGGCCACGATCTTCTCAAAGAGGTTGCGCACGTCCCGGGCGTTGCCGAAGTTCTCGTCCCGGTCCTCGTAGAGCTCCTGGAGGTGGTCCCGCACCGCCGCCTCGGCCTGGGCGTCCAGGCGGTAATCGTTGCGGTCCACCCGGCCCTTGAAGATCTCGAAGAGCTGCCGGCCGTTGTAGTCCTCGAAGAACAGGTACTTGTTAAACCGGGACTTCAGGCCGGGATTGGAGTCAATGAACCGGGGCATGAGGGTGGCGTACCCCGCGGCGATGACCACGAAGTCGTCCCGGTGGTCCTCCATGGCCTTGAGGATGGTGTCGATGGCCTCCTGGCCGAAGTCCTTGTCCGCGTTGGGGGGAGAGAGGGTGTAGGCCTCGTCGATAAACAGCACGCCCCCCAGGGCCTTGGCGATGACCTCCTGGGTCTTGATGGCGGTCTGTCCCACGTACCCCGCCACCAGCCCCGACCGGTCTACCTCCACCAGGTGGCCCTTGGAGAGGATGCCCAGGGCGCTGTAGATCTTGCCCACGATCCGGGCCACGGTGGTCTTGCCGGTGCCGGGGTTGCCGGAGAAGACCAGGTGGAAGCTCATGTCCGGGCACTTCATGCCCCGCTCCTGGCGCAGGGTGCGGACCTTCACCAGGTTCACCAGGCTGTCCACATCCTTTTTCACCGTCTCCAGGCCGATGAGGGCGTCCAGCTCCGCCATGGCCTCCTCCAGGGTCGGCCTGGGAGCGGCCTCCTCCGCCTCCCCGGCGGCGGGAGCGGCCTCCTGCGGCGCCTCCGGGCCCGCCTCCACCGGCAGGGGGGCCTTGGGGTCGCCGGGGGCGGGGGGACCGCCGAAGAAGTCGCCGTACAGCCCGCGGGTCCGGTCCCGGCGCATGACCTGGCCGAACTCGCTCATGAGCTGATCCAGCTCCCTGGCCGTGTCCCGGCCCTTGGCGGGGGAACGGCCAAGGTAATCCTCCGGCCCCGGCGTGGCGGAGATGGGGGGGACCCCCTCCCGGTCGCACACCGCCGTGAGCTGCTCATAGAGCATGGTGATCCGCCGGCTCTCGGCGAAGGAGAAGGAGCCGTCATAGGCGGCGCAGAGCATCAGCAGGTTCTTCTGTACCTCGGCGAAGGTGCGGCTGAAGCTGGTGCCGTTTTTTCCGTCGGCTCCGGCCAGCTTCTGGAAGAAGTCCGGCACTCCCACGGTGTAGTGGGGGTTGGCCCGGTAGTAGGACAGGGCCTTCTCAAACTGCTCCGGGGAGAATTTTACCTGCCGGTCGGTGTAGATCTGGTTGATCCCGATCACGTCCCCGCCCTTTCCCGCGCCCCCGCCGCTGGCGGCCCACAGGCACAGGGTGCAGGCCCGGAAGTAGGTGTCCACCTCCTGGCTGGTGATGGCCAGGTCCGCGGGGATGCTCTGACAGAAGTGGCCCACGCTGTCGGCGTAGTCCCGGTGAAAATTTTTGCTCATAAGGCGCCTCCCATGGTCGCAAAGCGTTCAGGGGCATTATAGCACAGGTTCCGGAAGAAATAAAGTGGCTGTGTGGGACCCTCCGTCAATTTATCACATTAAATTTATAAAAAACAGCATTTCCCTCTTGACCGCCCCCGCCCGCATGTGGTAAGATAGGTGCCACAATGGAATAGCGGCCTGTGGGGCCGCGTGTAAAAACTGTGACGGAGAGGGCTCCGGGGATGTTTCGCAGAGAGCCGGCGGATGGTGCAAGCCGGAAAACGGAACCGGATGTTTGTAGCTCCCGAGTTGGAGGGAAGAAACCGGCTTGCCCCGGGAGTAGAGCCCTCCCGTGACTGCCGCGTCAGCGCATAGGGCTTGCTGGAGCCCGACGAGGGGCGTCCTCCGGGGCGCAATTTGAGTGGTACCGCGGGTATGATGTTGATACTCGTCTCAAAGATGAAGCTGTCTTTGGGGCGAGTTTTGTTTTGCCCCGGGGGATTTCTTGCAAGGAGGAGCACACGATGAAACAGCAGACCACCAGCGCCCTGGACCTCAAGCTCCACGAGATGGCCCAGCGCATCCGCGATTTGCGGGAGATCATGGGCCTCTCGCCGGAGGAGATGGCCGGGCGCACCGGCGTGACCCTGGAGGAGTACCGCCTGTGCGAGGCGGGGGAGGCGGATCTCAACTTCGCCTTCATCTACCGCTGTGCCCAGGCCTTCGGCGTGGACGTCACCGACATCATCGAGGGCGCCAGCCCCCGTCTGTCGAACTACACCCTCACCAGGGCCGGGGAGGGCCAGCACATCGAGCACGCCCACGGCATGACCTACTACAACATGGCCGCCCGGTTCAAAAAGCGGGTGGCGGAGCCCCTGTACGTGGTGGCCGAGTACTCCGACGAGGCCCAGCTCCGGCCCATCGAGTGCACCACCCACTCCGGCCAGGAGTGCGACATCGTCCTCTCCGGCCAGCTGAAGGTCCAGGTGGGGGAGCACATCGAGATTCTGAACCCCGGCGACATCATCTACTACAACTCCACCGCCTCCCACGGCATGATCGCCACCGGCGGGCAGGACTGCGTGTTTTACGCCATCGTCCTGGAGGGGGAGGACGCCCCCGTACCGGCGAAGGAGAAGAAGCTGGAGCGCCGGAGCGAGGCTGCGGAGCGGGAGGAGCGCATCTGGGAGCGCTTTATCGACGTGGAGGAGGGGGAGGACGGCTCCCTGAAGAAGATCGGCTTCAAGGGCGCGGATTCCTTCAACTTCGCCTTCGACGTGGTGGACGGCCTGGCCCGGCGGAAGCCGGAGAAGCTGGCCATGCTCCACGTGGACCGGCAGAAGCAGGAGCGCTACTTCACCTTCCTGGACATGTCCCGCTACTCCAGCCGGGCGGCCAACTACTTCCAGTCCCTGGGCATCAAGCGGGGGGACCGTGTGCTGCTGATTCTCAAGCGGCACTACCAGTTCTGGTTCGCCATTCTGGGCCTCCACAAGATCGGGGCCGTGGCCCTGCTGGCCAGCAACCAGATGATGACCCACGACCTGGAATACCGCTACGAGGCCGCCGGCATCACCGCCGTGGTGTGCACCTCCAACGGGGAGGTGAGCCGCCACGCCGGGGAGGCGGCGGAGAAGTTCCCCGGCATGGTGAAGATCATGGTGGACGGCTGCCGTCCGGGCTGGCACGACTTCGACAGCGAGTTCCGCCTCTTCTCCGACGAGTTCATCCGCACCAAGGACGCCCCGGCGGGGGAGGACCCCATGCTCATGTTCTTCACCTCCGGCACCACCGGCTTCCCCAAGGCGGCGGTCCAGTGTTTCAAGTACCCCCTGGGTCACTTTGTCACCGCCAAGTACTGGCACTGCGTGGACCCCGACGGGCTCCATCTGACCATCAGCGACACCGGCTGGGCCAAGGCCATGTGGGGCAAGCTCTACGGCCAGTGGCTCAACGAGGCGGCGGTGTTTGTCTACGACTTCGACCGCTTTGACGCGGCGGACATCCTGCCCATGTTCGCCAAATACAACATCACCACCTTCTGCGCGCCCCCCACCATGTACAGGATGCTCATCAAGCAGGACCTGGGCAAGTACGACCTGACCAGCATCCAGCACGCCACCATCGCCGGGGAGGCCCTGAACCCGGAGGTCTTCCACCAGTTCCGGAAGCACACGGGCCTCAGCCTCATGGAGGGCTTTGGCCAGAGCGAGACCACGGTGATGATCGGCAACCTGGTGGGCATGCGGCCCAAGCCCGGCTCCATGGGCCGGCCGGTGCCCCTGTACCCGGTGGACCTGGTGGACGGGGAGGGGAACAGCGTCCCCGACGGCCAGGTGGGCGAGATCGTCATCCGGGCGGAGAGGACCGATGTCTGCGGCCTGTTCCGGGGCTACTACAACAACCCGGAGGGTACGGACAGCGCCTGGCACGACGGGCTCTACCACACCGGCGACACCGCCTGGCGGGATGAGGACGGGTACTACTGGTACGTGGGCCGTGTGGACGACCTCATCAAGTCCTCCGGCTACCGCATCGGGCCCTTTGAGATTGAGAGCGTCATCATGGAGCTGCCCTACGTGCTGGAGTGCGGCGTGTCCGCCGCGCCGGACGAGGTGCGGGGCCAGGTGGTGAAGGCCAGCATCGTGCTGGTGCCCGGCACCCAGGGCACCGAGGAGCTGAAAAAGGAGATTCAGACCTACGTCAAGGAGCACACCGCGCCCTATAAGTATCCCAGGGTGATCGTCTTCAAGGACGAGCTGCCCAAGACGGTCAGCGGCAAGATCATCCGAAATCAGCTGTGATGCCGGTGGATACGGTCGATTTCCGCGCGGCGGAGGAGATTCACGCGGAACAGATTGCCGCGCTGGTGGAGCGCACGGTCCGGGAAATCTATCCCCAATACTACCGGCAGGAGATTGTAGACGCCTTTTGCCGCCTGCACGGCGCGGACGCGGTCCTGGAGGACATCCAGCGGGGCGGCGTATACGGGCTGTGGCGGGGCGGGGGGCTCATCGGCACCGGAACCCGGCAGGGGAACCGCATCGCGCGGGTCTATGTGGACCCCGCCCACCAGGGCCGGGGGTATGGGAGCCTGATCATGGACAGGCTGGAGGCGGAGGCCGCCCGGAGCTGCGCCGCCGCCTGGCTGGAGGCGTCTCTTCCGGCGTGCCTGCTGTACGAGCACAGGGGCTACCGGACCGTCCGCCACGACCGGTGGCCGCTGGAAAACGGCGTGGTGCTGGTCTATGAAATCATGGAAAAAACCCTGCGTGGCGAAAACAAAGGAGCCCAGATATGAATCACAAGCGCATCACCCTCTTCGCCGGGCACTACGGCTCGGGGAAGACCAATATCGCGGTCAACTACGCCCTGCTGCTGGCGCGGGAGGGGCGGCGGACCGCCATCGCGGACCTGGACATCGTCAACCCCTACTTCCGCACCAAGGACAGCGCTGCGGAGCTGGCGGCGGCGGGGGTGAGCCTCATCTCCCCCCAGTTCGCCAACTCCAACGTGGACCTGCCCGCCCTGCCGGCGGAGGCCTACCGGCTGGTGGAGGACAGGAGCCTCCACGCCGTCATGGACATTGGCGGCGACGACCGGGGGGCCTACGCCCTGGGGCGCTACACCCCCTTTATTCTGGAGGAGGGCGACTACCGGATGGCCTTTGTGGCCAATCCCTGCCGCCCCCTGACCCGCACGCCGGAGGAGGCTCTGGCGGTCATGCGGGAGATCGAGGCCGCCGGGGGCCTGCCCTTCACCGCCATCGTCAATAACGCCAACCTGGCCCACGAGACCACGGCGGAGACGGTGCTGGCGGCCGTGCCCTACATGGAGCGGCTCAGCGAGCTCAGCGGCCTCCCCGTCTGGATGACCAGCGCGGAGGAGACCGTGGCGGAGGAGCTGGCGGGACGCATCCCCCGTCTTCTGCCCATGAAGCTGCAGGCGAAATACTTCGACCTGCCGGAGCAGAAGGGGCCGCCCCGTCCCCTGTTCGGCTAGAGAAACCCATCTGTATTTTCCCTCGCGCGGGTCGCGCGCGAAGAAAGGAGCGCCAACTATGGCAAAAGTAACCTTCCGGACGGACTTATGCAAGGGCTGCGGCCTGTGCGTAAGCGCCTGTCCCAAGCACATTCTGGCCATTGCCAAGGACCAGATCAACAAAAAGGGCTATTCCCCTGCGGTTATGACAAGGCAGGAGGACTGCATCGGCTGCGCGTTCTGCGCCACGATGTGCCCCGACTGTATCATCACGGTAGAGAAGTGAGGTAAAAGACATGGCAGAAAGAGTTTTGATGAAGGGCAACGAGGCCATTGCGGAGGCCGCCATCCGGGCCGGCTGCCGCCACTACTTCGGCTATCCCATCACCCCCCAGACCGAGGTGGCCGCCTACATGGCTAAGAAGATGCCCAAGATCGGCGGGGTCTTCCTCCAGGCGGAGAGCGAGATCGCCTCCATCAACATGGTCTACGGGGCCGCCGCCGCGGGGATGCGGGTGATGACCTCCTCCTCCAGCCCCGGCATCTCCCTCAAGAGCGAGGGCCTGAGCTACATAGCGGGCTCCGACGTGCCCGCCTTTGTGGTCAACGTCCAGCGGGGCGGCCCCGGCCTGGGGGGCATCCAGCCCAGCCAGTCCGACTACTTCCAGGCCACCAAGGGCGGCGGCCACGGGGACTACCGGATGATCGTGCTGGCCCCCGCCTCCGTCCAGGAGATGGCCAGCCTCACCGTCAAGGGCTTCAACCTGGCGGACAAGTACCGCATGACCGCCATGATCCTGGCGGACGGCACCATCGGGCAGATGATGGAGCCCATCACCTTCGAGGACGCGGAGGTGGAGACCTACGACAAGCCCTGGGCCCTTACCGGCACAAAGATGCAGCGGCCCCACAACATCGTCAACTCCCTGTACCTCAAGGCCGACGAGCTGGAGCGGAAGAACTTCGAGCGCTACGAGCGCTACAAGGTTATGGAGGAGAACGAGGTCATGTACGAGGCGTACATGATGGAGGACGCGGAGATCTGTGTGACAGCCTTCGGCATCGCCGCCCGTGTGGCCAAAAACGCCGTGGTGAGCGCCCGGAGGGAGGGCGTCAAGGCGGGCCTCATCCGGCCCATCACCCTGTGGCCCTTCCCCGCCCAGGCCCTGCGCCGTGCGGCGGAGCAGGTGAAGAGCTTCGTGTGCGTGGAGCTGAACATGGGGCAGATGATCGAGGACGTGCGCCTGGCCATCGAATGCACCCGGCCCGTGAGTTTGTGCAACCGCACCGGCGGCATGATCCCCTCGCCCGACCAGGTTCTCTCGGCCATCAGGGCCGCCCAGAAAGGAGTGAAATGACATGGCAATCGTATTTCAGAAGCCCCGCGCCCTGACGGACGCGGCGCTCCACTACTGCCCCGGCTGCCCCCACGGCATCATCCACCGCCTGGTGGCGGAGGCTATCGACAGCCTGGGCATCGAGGGCGAGACCATCGGCGTGGCCCCTGTGGGCTGCGCGGTGATGGCCTACGACTACTTCGCCTGCGACATGATTGAGGCCGCCCACGGCCGGGCCCCCGCCACCGCCACCGGCATCAAGCGCTGCCGGCCGGACAGCATTGTCTTCACCTACCAGGGGGACGGCGACCTGGCCTCCATCGGCATGGCGGAGACGGTCCACGCCGCCGCCCGGAACGAGAACATCACCGTCATCTTTGTCAACAACGCCATCTACGGCATGACCGGCGGCCAGATGGCCCCCACCAGCCTGCCGGGCCAGGTGACCCAGACCAGCCCCTACGGCCGGGACGTGACCCACTGCGGCTGGCCCATCCGGGTCTGCGAGCTGCTGGCCACCCTGGAGGGCCCGGAGTACGTGGCCCGGGTGGCGGTGAACAGCGTCAAGAACGTGAAGGCCGCCGGGAAGGCCATCCGGAAGGCCTTCCAGAACCAGATTGACAAGAAGGGCTTCTCCCTCATCGAGGTGGTCTCCGCCTGTCCCACCAACTGGGGCATGACGCCCCAGAAGGCCCTGGAGTGGGTGGAGAGCGACATGCTGCCCTACTACCCCCTGGGGGTTTACAAGGACAGAAGCGGGGCAAAGGAGGCGGACGCGACATGAAAACCACACAGATTCTGATTGCCGGTTTCGGCGGCCAGGGCATCCTGTTCGCCGGAAAGTTCCTGGCCTACAAGGGCCTGCTGGAGGACCTGCAGGTCTCCTGGCTGCCCTCCTACGGCCCCGAGATGCGGGGCGGCACCGCCAACTGCAATGTGATCCTCTCCGACGATCCCGTGGGTTCCCCCATCATCACCGACCCGGACGTGCTGATTGTGATGAATCTGCCCAGCCTGCAGAAATACGTGGACACGGTGGTCCCCGGCGGGCAGATCTATGTGGACTCCACCTTGATTTCTGAGAAGGTGTCCCGCACGGACGTGGAGGTCCGCTGCATCCCCGCCACCCAGATGGCCAGCGACGCCGGCGTGCCCACCCTGGCCAACATGGTGATGATGGGCCACGTGCTGAAAAACAACCCCCAGCTGACCTTCGACGGCGCCGAGACCACCGTGCGGAAGCTGGTGCCGCCCAGCAAGGCCCAGCTGGTGGAGCTGAATATGAAGGCCCTCCAGGCGGGAAGGGACTACCAATGATCCGCCATGGCTTCGACGGCGGGGAGGAGCTGCTGAAACCGGCCTACCTCGCCCCGCCGGTGGAGGGCTTCCCCAGGACTGTGCTGGTGACCTTCCAGCGGAAGGCGGCGGAGGCGCTGGAAAGGCGGTTTCCGGTGGAGACCGTCAGCGCCCTCAACGCCGGCGTGGAGCTCCCCATCTATCGTTTTTCCTATCAGGGCCGGACGCTGGGGCTGTATCTCACCGTCCTCGGCGGCCCCGCCACGGTGGGGCTGCTGGAGGAGGTCTGGGCCAAGGGCGCGGAGAAGGTTCTGCTCTTTGGAACCTGCGGCGGCCTGGACCCGGACCTTCCCGCCGGGCATTTCATCGTCCCTACCGCCGCCTACCGGGACGAGGGGACCAGCTTCCACTACCTGCCTCCCTCCGACTATGTGGAGATCCCCACGGCGGACCGTCTGGCGGCGATTTTTGACGAGCTGGAGCTGCCCTATGTCCGGACCAGGACCTGGACCACCGACGCCATCTACCGGGAGACCCCCGGAAAGGCGGCGGAGCGCCGGGCGGAGGGCTGCGGGGCGGTGGAGATGGAGTGCGCCTCCGTCATGGCCGCCGGGCAGTTCCGGGGGAAAGAGGTCTATCAGTTCTTGTATACGGCGGACAGTCTCGCTGGAAGCCGGTGGGAGCGGGGGCTCCTGGGCCGGACGCCGGAGTCCGAATATGAGCGGTATCTGTCCATCGCCCTGGAGACGGCGATCCGCCTGTGAGGAGGGGCGCTCTATGAAAATTTCCTGCATTCAAATGGACATGCGCCTGGGGGAGGCGGACTGGAATTTTGCCCGCGCCCAGGAGCTGGTCCGCGCCGCCGTGTCTGCGGAACACCCGGACGTGGCAGTCCTGCCGGAGACCTGGAACACCGGGTTCTTCCCAAAGGATTTGGCTTCCTGCGCCGATAAGGACGGCGAGCGGACGAAAGCGGTCTTCTCGGCCCTGGCGCGGGAGCTGAACGTCAACATCGTCTGCGGCAGCGTGGCGAACAGGCGGGCGGAGGGGTATTTCAACACCGCCTGCGTCTTCGACCGCACCGGCGCAGTCGCCGCAGAGTACGACAAGACCCATCTGTTTACGCCCTCCGGGGAGCATGAGGCCTTCCGGCGCGGCGGGCACACCTGCCGCTTTACGCTGGACGGCAGGCGCTGCGGGCTGATCATCTGCTACGACATCCGGTTCCCCGAGCTGACCCGGACCATGGCGCTGGAGGGGATGGACCTCCTCTTTGTTGTAGCCCAGTGGCCGGAGAAGCGGACCATGCACCTGGAAACCCTGGCCCGGGCCCGAGCCATCGAGAACCAGATGTTCCTGGCGCTCTGCAACAGCGTGGGGACGGCGGGGGAGACCCGCTGCGGCGGGCACAGCGCCGTCATCGACCCCTGGGGGGAGTACCTGGCGAAGGCCGGGGACCGGGAGGAGATCATCACCGCCGAAGCGGACTTCTCCGTCATCGAGGGCATCCGCTCCTCCATCAACGTCTTTCGCGACCGGAGGCCGGAGCTGTATGCGGCGGACCCAGGGGGCAGCCTCCTGGAGATCGGCGGCACCCGCGGGGCATAGCCCGGTAAAAGCTCTTTTTGATACTTTTTCTCTCGAGAAAAAGTGTGAACAACCTGAAAGGTGGAATAGAAAATGTCCTATCAATTTCCCGTAACCCGCACCACGGCCCCCAAGCCCAAGCCCGACCAGTCCAACCTGGGCTTCGGCAAGTACTTCACCGACCACATGTTCATCATGGACTACGACGAGGGACAGGGCTGGCACGACGGCAAGATCGTCCCCTACGGCCCCATCAGCCTGGACCCCGCCAGCTGCGTGCTCCACTACGCCCAGATGATGTTCGAGGGCATGAAGGCCTACCTGACCCCGGATAAGAAGATCAACCTTTTCCGCCCGGACATGAACGCCAAGCGCCTCAACCGCACCAACGAGCGCATGTGCATCCCACCCATGGATGAGGAGCTGTTCATCGAGGCCGTGAAGGCCACCGTGCAGGTGGATGCGGACTGGATCCCCACCGCGCCGGGCACCGCCCTCTATATCCGGCCCTACATCATCTCTGACGAGGTCAGCTTCTCCGTGGAGCCCGCCAAGCACTACCATTTCATCATCATCCTCTGCGCCGTGGGCGCCTACTACGACATCAACCGCGGGGGCCTCACCGGCAGCCACATCTATGTGGAGGACGAGTACATCCGCGCCGCCGTGGGCGGCACCGGCTTCGCCAAGGTGGGGGGCAACTACGCCGGCGGCATGAGGGCCACCAAGAAGGCCCTGGAGAACGGCTGCAAGGAGGTCCTGTGGCTGGACGCCCACGAGCACAAGTACGTGGAGGAGGTGGGCACCTCCAACGCCTTCTTTATGATCGGCGGCGAGGTCATCACCGCGCCCCTGGGCGGGTCCATCCTCCCCGGCGTCACCCGGGACAGCACCATCACGCTGCTGCGCAAGTGGGGCTATACGGTCTCCGAGCGCCGCCTCTCCATCCAGGACATCGAGGCCGCCAGCAAGGACGGCTCCCTTCAGGAGGCCTGGGCCACCGGCACCGCCTGTGTGATCTCCCCCATCGGGTATCTGCGCTACATGGACCGGGACATCGTCATCCACGGCGGCGGCGTGGGCCCCGTGAGCCAGAAGCTCTACGACCACATCTACGGCATGCAGACCGGCGTGGTGGCCGACGACATGGGCTGGATCGTCCAGCTGTAAAGAACATCCCCGGACGGCGCGCCGTCCGGGGACGTTCTTTGAAATGTATCTATCACGCAAAAATCCCGCACCAAAGCGCCCCATAGTATCCAGCCCCTACACCAGCCGCTCCATAGACCGGAGCGCCGCCGCGGTGTCCACGTCCTCCAGCTCCTCCCCCGGGGCCTCGAAGAGGAGCAGCTCCTCCGGATGCCGGCGGATGACGGTGCTGCCGCCCTGGTCCTCCCGCAGCGCCAGCAGCTCCGGGAAGTACCGGGCGGGGAAGATGCAGGGATTGCCCCGCACGCCGCCGTGGCTGAGGCCCACCAGCCGGTCCGGATGCCGCCGGAAGAAGGCCGTCTCGGCGGCCACCGTCTTCCGGCGCAGCAGGGGCTGGTCGGAGACCTGGAACAGGGCCGCGCCGCAGTCCCCCAGGGCCTCCAGCCCCAGGCGGATGGTGTGGCTGATGCCCCAGTCCGGGTGGAGGTTGCGCACCGGCAGAAAGCCGAAGGACCGGGCCAGCGCCTCCACCTCCTCGTACTGGGTGACCACCGCCACGGCGCAGAAGCACTCCGCCGGCACCGCCTCCAGGGCCCGCCGGATGAGGGTTCTGCCCCCTAGCTCCGCCGCCAGCTTGTTCTCCCCGAAGCGCCGGGCGTCCCCCGCCGCCATCACCACGCACCCGATGCGCAGATCCTCCATGTCACCGCCCCCTTTGCCCGTAGTATACCCCGCCGCCCCGCTTCTAGTCAAGGGCGCGCAGCCTAACCGCCGGTTAATGGTCCCCCGGTTTTTCTGTCGCGCCTCTCCCTTGCGGAGGGGGGCGTAAACTGGTATGATAGAGCCGTCAAGAGGAACCATAGAGGGAACAGAGAAGGAGGCTGCGCATATGAAGATCAACGACGTCATCCGCACGCGGCGGCAGGCCCTGGGGCTGACCCAGGAGGCTCTGGCGGAGCGGCTGGGGGTGTCCGGACCGGCGGTGAACAAGTGGGAGAAGAGCCTGAACTACCCGGACATCACCCTGCTGCCCACCCTGGCGCGGGTGCTGGGGGTGGATCTGAATACCCTGCTGTCCTTTCAGGAGGACATGGACCGGGGGGAGATCGGCCGCTTCTGCGCCCGGCTCCAGCAGACGGCGGAGGCGGAGGGCTGCGCAGCCGCCGTCCGGCAGGCGGAGGAGAAGCTGCGGGAGTTTCCCCGCAATGACCATCTGGCCTTCAGCGCCGCCGGGATGCTGGAGGGGATTCTGACCATGTACCCGGAGGACGGCGGGGCGGAGCGGGAGCGCTGGCGGGCGGAGATCGCCGCCCTCTATGAGCGGGCCGCCGGCAGCGAGGACCACCAGGTGCGGGAGTGGGCGGTCTTCACCCTGGCGGCCCGGTGCGTCGGCGGCGGGGAGCTGGAACGGGCGGAGGCGCTGCTGGGGCGGCTGTCCGACACCCACCGGGAGAAGCAGCTTCTCGCCGCCTCCCTCCGGGAGCGGCAGGGCCGCGCCGGGGAGGCCTGGGTGCTGCTGGAGCAGACGCTCTTCGACCGCGCCGCCGGGATCCTCTCCGTGCTGAGCCAGATGGCCGGCCTGGCGCTGAAGGAGGGGGACCGCCGGCGGGCCCGGGCCCTGGCGGACACGGCGGCGGAGGCCGGGCGGCTTCTGGCCGTGCCCGATCACGCCGTCCAGTCCGCGCCCCTCCAGCTGGCCCTGGCGGAGGAGGACGGCCCCCTGGCCCTGTCCCTGCTGGAGAAGCTGCTGGACAGCCTGTGCCGTCCCTGGGACCTGTGCGCCTCCCCCCTCTACCCCCACCTGCCCGCCGGCGGGGGCGCGGCGGAGACGCGGCGGATGTTGCTGCGCGCCGTTCTGGACGGCCTGGAGACCGACCCGGAGAGCCGGTTCCTGTGGGACGTGCCGGGCTGCCGTGAGCTGGCGGCGGCCTGCCGGGAGCGGCTGGGCATATAAGCGGCCGCCGTTTTGGGCCATATTCCCCCTTGCCAAACCGGGGATTTTGTGGTATATATAGGTCTCAGAAAGAGCGAGGAACGGGAAAATAGCGAGTTTGCGCCCCGCCAGAGAGTGGCGGCCGCCGGCTGAGAGCCGCCTGGGGGCGTGTCGCTTGGTTCGCCCGGGAGCGGCCTGTGAGAGCAGGACGGTGGTCTCCGCCGTTACCGGAGAGACGAGTGCGCGCCCGGCCGGGCGCGAAAGCGGGTGGTACCGCGGAAGGTGTGGCCTTTCGTCCCCAGGTTGGTGGGATGAGGGGCTTTTTTCGCGTCTGCGGACGTTTGGGAGGTGCGGCGGCATGGAGCTGGCTGTAATAATTGTGACCGCCGCGCTGTGGCTGTGGTTTTTGGGGGCCGTCGTCACCTACAGGCTGGGGAAATATCTGCTGGTGGAGGGCGTGGGCGTGAAGAGCGCCGAGGGCTTCATGCTGGCGCTGTTCACCGCCGGCGCTCTGCTGTACCTGCTGCGCCCCCGGGCGGGCCGCTGGGTCCTGCTGGCCGTGCTGCTCCTGTGGCTGACCGTCCAGTTTTTCTGCCACTGGTACTACACCCTCTTCGGCGCCTCCCCCTGGAAGCTGGAGGGCTATAACCGGTGCTTTGCCGGTACCCTGCGGCTGATTCCCCGGAGCGATACCCGGCTGATTCCGGATCTGTACCATATCGTTCTCCACGTGCTGATTCTGCTGGATATACTCATGCTGACGGCCTGCGCCCTGTGCGCCTGACGCCGCGAAGCGGCAACTACTCTGAAAGGAAACGGAAAAAATGAAAGACCAGCTAGCGAAAATCCGCGCCGAAGCCCTCTCCGCCTTTGAGGGCGTCCAGAACGCCGCCCGCTTAGATGCCCTGCGGGTCAAATACCTGGGCAAAAAGGGCGAGCTTACTGGCGTGCCGGGAAAAAAATGATCCTGTGGATTTTAACGGTTTACGCCCTCTCCTTTATCTGCTATCTCCCCATGCTGCTGCAGCGGTCCGGCCTGGCAGTCCCCGAAGCTTTGCTGTATTTGCGGTACGGCTTCCTCCTGGTCCCCGCCCTGATCTCCACAATATTCCTGCTGAGCGAACATGCGGTAAAGTCCTGCTGGCTCGGCAGCTTCCGGAGGATCTCCGCAAAAGAGATTTTTCTCTGTACCGCCGCTGCGCTGTCCGGCCTCCTGACCTCCTGCGGATACGCCCTCTGGCAGGATGCCAGCCTGTTCCGCCGCGCTTATCCGGCCCCGTCCGCATTGGTTTATTCTGTGATTTATTTGTTTGCGACAGCGCTGGCGGAAGAATTGGCGTGGAGAGGCTTCCTCCTGCGGCACATCGACGCCGGACGGAAAACCGCCCTCTCCGCGGGCCTCACCGGTATCATCTGGGCCGTATGGCATATTCCCATGTGGACCATCCGAAATTCATTGGGCTTCGAGGACGTTCTCCCGTTGATGATCTGGGCGGTGCTCATTTCCCTTGTTTTGGGGATGGCCTATTTCAGATTTGAAAACCTGCTGTCCGTATCTCTGTTGCATATGGTTTTCAACATATGCTTCTTAGCCCCTGCAGAATATAACAATGTGGTCATTTTTGCGGGCATTATCATCTGCTATATCTTTAGAAAATACAAGAAAGGCATCAAGGAGTTTTAACATGAAAGAACAACTGGCAAAGATCCGCGCCGAGGCCATCTCCGCCCTGGAGAGCGCCAAGGACGCCGCCGACCTGGACGCCCTGCGGGTCAAATACCTGGGCAAGAAGGGGGAGCTCACCGGCGTGCTGAAGATGATGGGCAGGCTCTCCCCGGAGGAGCGCCCCGTCATGGGCCAGCTGGCCAACGACGTCCGCGCCGCCCTGGAGAACGCCCTGGAGGCCTGCTCCCAAAAGCTGGAGGCCGCCGCCATGGAGCGCCGTCTGAGGGACGAGGCCCTGGACGTGACCATCCCCGGCAAGCCGGTGGCGCTGGGCCATCAGCACCCCATGAACATCGCCCTGGAGGAGCTCAAGGACATCTTCATCGGCATGGGCTTCACCGTGCTGGAGGGCCCCGAGGTGGAGCTGGCCAGCTACAACTTCGACCGGCTCAACGCTGGGGAGGGCCACCCCAGCCGGGACTGGTCCGACACCTTCTACTTCGATGGGGACAGCCGGGTCATGCTCCGCAGCCAGACCAGCCCCATGCAGGTCCGGGCCATGGAGACCATGGACCTGCCCATCCGCATCATCGCCCCCGGCCGGGTGTACCGCAAGGACGAGGTGGACGCCACCCACTCCCCCATGTTCCACCAGGTGGAGGGCATGGTCATTGACAAGGGGGTCACCATGGCGGACCTGAAGGGCACCCTGAACACGGTGGTGGAGCAGCTCTACGGCGCGGGCGCCAAGACCCGCTTCCGCCCCCACCACTTCCCCTTCACCGAGCCCAGCTGTGAGATGGACGTGCAGTGCCACAAATGCGGCGGCGCGGGCTGCCCCACCTGCAAGGGGGAGGGCTGGATCGAGCTGCTGGGAGCCGGCATGGTCCACCCGAAGGTGCTGGAGATGAGCGGCATCGACAGCGGGACGTATACCGGCTGGGCCTTCGGCATCGGCTTGGAGCGCATGGCCATGCGCCGCTTCAAGATCGCCGACCTGCGCCTGATCTTTGAAAACGACATGCGCTTCCTGGAGCAGTTCTGAGAAAGGGGGAATAATGAGATGAAATTAAGCAGAAAATGGCTCAGTGAGTTCGTCTCTGTTGACGCTAATGATAAAGAGTTCGCCGAGGCCATGACCCTCTCCGGCTCCAAGGTGGAGACCACGGAGGACCTGGGGGCGGAGATCAAAAACGTGGTGGTGGGCCGCATCGAGAAGATGGAGCGCCACCCGGACAGCGACCACATGTGGGTCTGCCGGCTGGACGTGGGCAAGGATGAGCCCGTTCAGATCGTCACCGGGGCCTGGAACATCCACGAGGGGGATCTGGTCCCCGTGGCCCTGCACAAGTCCACCCTCCCCGGCGGGAAAAAGATCGAGCGGGGCAAGCTGCGGGGAATTCTCTCCGACGGCATGCTCTGCTCCCTGGCGGAGCTGGGCCTGGACGAGCGGGATTTCCCCTATGCCGCCGTCACCGCCGCCGCCCTTTTGAACGACTACAAGCCCATCGACCCGGAGAAGCCCTCCATCCCGGCGGGCATCAAGCCGGGGGATAAGGTTTACGGCCCGGTCATATGCGCAGGCGTGGCCAATGTCTCCTCCGCCGGAGACGGCAAGTGGGAGTGTACGCTGATCCGCACGGAGGATGACAGTCCCTGCGCTACTACGCTGGTGACAGACTGTCAAAATCTTCACCAGTTTGATTTGGTGGCTTACAATACAAAGACAAACGCCGTCTGCACCCTCTCCGACCTCCGCGCGGAGCAGCGGGAGTTCCCCCACTGCATTAACGACGGCATCTTCGTCCTCCATGAGCCCTGCCGGCCCGGCGACGACATCCGGCCCGTCATCAACGCCGACGACCGCGTGGTGGAGTTCGAGATCACCCCCAACCGCCCCGACTGCCTCAGCGTCATCGGCCTGGCCCGGGAGGTGTCCGCCACCTTCGACACGCCCCTCACCCTCCGCGAGCCGGTGGTGAAGGGCGGCGGCCCCGGCGTGCTGACGGAGCTGCTGGACGTGGAGACCCCGGACCCGGACCTCTGCCCCCGGTATACCGCCCGGATGGTCCGGAATGTAAAGATCGGCCCCTCCCCCAAGTGGATGCGGGAGCGCCTGCGGAGCATGGGCGTGCGGCCCATCAACAACATCGTGGACATCACCAACTATGTCATGCTGGAGTACGGCCAGCCTATGCACGCCTTCGACTACCGCTACGTCAAAGGCGGGAAGATCGTGGTCCGCCGGGCCCGGGAGGGGGAGGAGCTGACCACCCTGGACGGAAACGTGCGGAAGCTGACGGCCAACATGCTGGTCATCGCCGACGAGACCCGGGCCGTGGGCCTTGCGGGCATCATGGGCGGCGAGAACAGCGAGATCGTGGACGACACCGCGGACGTGGTCTTCGAGTCCGCCAACTTTGACGGCACCTGCATCCGCAAGGCGGCCCTCGCCCTGGGCATGCGCACCGAGGCGTCCGCCAAGTTCGAGAAGGGCCTGGACCCCCTGAACACCCTCCCCGCCGTCAACCGGGCCTGCGAGCTGGTGGAGCTGCTGGGGGCCGGAGAGGTGGTGGACGGCGTCATCGACGTGCTCAACCGCGTCCCCCAGCCCCGGACCATCACCATGGACCCGGCCCGTGTCAACGCCCTGCTGGGCACGGATGTCGCCGCCGCGGACATGTACCAATATCTGGAGCGGGTGGAGATCCACACCGGGGACCGTAGCTTCCCCGACGGCCCCGCCCAGGTGTCCGTCCCCTCCTGGCGGGGCGATGTGGAGGGCATAGCCGACCTTGCCGAGGAGGTGGCCCGGTTCCACGGCTACAACAATATCCCCGCCGCCCTCATGCGGGGCCAGACCACCCTGGGCGGCTACACCCCCGCCCAGGAGGCGGAGCGCCGCCTGGGCCGCCTGTGCCGGTCCTGCGGGTACAGTGAAATCATCACCTACTCCTTCATCTCCCCGGCGGCCTACGACAAGATCGCCTGGGCTCCCGACGAGCCCCTGCGCCGGTCTCTGCGGATTCTCAACCCCCTGGGGGAGGACACCTCCATCATGCGTACCACCGCCCTGCCCTCCATGCTGGAGATTCTGGCCCGGAACTGCAACTACCGCAGCCGGGCGGTGAAGCTCTACGAGATCGGGAAAATCTACCTCCCCGGCGGCCCCGACGGCCTGGCCAGCGAGCCGAAGATGCTCACCCTGGGCGCCTACGGGGCGGACATGGACTTCTTCGCCCTCAAGGGCGCGGTGGAGGCCATACTCCGGGATCTACGGGTGGCGGACGTGACCTTCACCGCCTGCAAGGACGACCCCTCCTACCACCCCGGCCGCTGCGCGGGCGTATACGCCGGCGGGCGGCAGCTGGGCGTGGTGGGCCAGATACACCCCGCCGTGGCGGCCAACTACGGCGTGGAGGAGGCCCTCTACTGCGCGGAGCTGAGCTTCGAGGCCCTGCTGGAGGTCCGGGGGCCCGGCGCGGTGTACGCCCCTCTGCCCCGGTTCCCCGCAGTGAGCCGGGACATCGCGGTGGTGTGCCGCGAGGAGGTCACCGTGGGCGAGCTGGAGGCCTGCATCCGCCGTTCCGGCGGGAAGCTGCTGCGGGGGGTGGAGCTGTTCGACATCTACCGCGGCAGGGGCGTTGAGGGCAAGAGCGTGGCCTTCAGCCTGACCCTCCGCTCCGACGAGGGCAGCATCACCGCCGCCCAGGCGGACGAGGAGATTGCCGCCATCCTGGCGGCCCTGGAGAAGGAGCTGGGCGCGTCCCTGCGGGCGGGCTAAAACGACATATCCCATAAAAACGAGGCCGGGAGCGATGCTCCCGGCCCTCTTTTTGCGCAAAAACTCCCATAAAAAAGCAAAATGCCGGGCAGCGGTCCTGTCCGCTCCGGCAAAAATGGGAAAGCATGTTTGAAAATGTATACTTTTTCAAGCATATGTTTCAAACCGCTTACAACCCTTTTATCGGTCCTAGTTTTGGAAAATTAAGTGCTCTCTCACAACTTTTTCAAATTTGTTTTTTCTGCTTGAAAAGGTATACCTTTTCAAGCAGAAACCGCTTTTTCAAAAAGGAGGTGCTTCCCATGCTGGCCCTGACCGTCCGCGAGGGGGATTACGTCACCATCGGCGAGGACATTGTCGTCCAGGTCCTGAAAACCGGCGATGTGTTCCGAATTGCCATAGACGCCCCCCGTTCTATGAACATTCAGCGTGCAAAAGTACACGAGGCGGAGGCCGGCGTGCCGGTGTGCATCCAGAAGGTGCGCCGTCAGGCCCCTCCCAAGGGTCCCGATTTCAAACGGTCCGCGCAGACCGTCTGAAATAGCATGCGGGGACGTTTTCAAACGCCAGCTCCGGCCGGGTACGAGCGTTTGCAAAGGCTCCGCGCACAAATTCAAGCACCGGGCGAAAGGAATCGCCCGGCAAATATGAAAAGGAGATTCTTATCATGCGTATTCAGCACAATATTATGGCGATGAACTCTTATCGCAACTACAACAACAACGCGAAGGCCCTGTCCGGCAACCTGGAGAAGCTGAGCTCCGGCTACAAGATCAACCGCGCCGGCGACGATGCCGCCGGTCTGGCCATTTCCGAGAAGATGCGCGCTCAGATCACCGGCCTGAACGCCGCCCAGAAGAACGTCAAGGACGGCATCTCCCTGGTGAAGACCGCTGAGGGCGCCATGCAGGAGATCCAGGACATGCTCAACCGCATGGACTACCTGGCCACCCAGTCCGCCAACGGCACCTACGACAACGAGGTCGACCGCGCCAACCTGCAGAAGGAGGTCACCTCCCTGAAGAGCGAAATCAACCGTATCGCTGATTCCGCCAACTTCAACGGCATCAAGCTCCTGGACGGCTCCCTGTCCGGCAAGGGCGCGACCGCCGCTGTCAACAGCATCAAGCTGGACGGCAACCTGACCAGCATCGCCACCGTGGATGCCACCAAGTGGAAGGTTACGTCGGCTGCTACCACCCTTGATAAAGCCGTTGTGACTGCCGGCAAGGTCGGCGAGCGGATGGAGCTGAACTTCACCTACGAGGAGAACGGCAAGGAGAAAACCGTCAGCGTCGGCCTCACCCTGGCGCAGGACAGCGACGGCAAGCAGTATCTGGTGGGTGATTCCGGTCAGGAGTACGCTCTGACTACCAACAAGTTTACCGCCGCTACCGATGCTGATATGACCAAGGCGCTCAGCAACGAAATCCGCAAGAGCGGTCTGGAGGACAAGTTCACCTTCACCGCCACCTGGGGCACCAAGGCCGCCGTTGTTGCCGAGGCCAAAGACGCCGGCCTGAACGGCGCTAAGCTGATCAGCCTGACGGAGACGGTCTTCAACAAGGACGGCAGCGTGAAGACCGCTGAGAAGTCCGCCGCCCTGACGAACACCACACAGGGCGCGGATGCCTACTACACCGCCACGCCTCCCGCACTCTACAACGGCACCAACCAGGATGACGCTGTGTTCACCGTCAACGGCAAGAAGTATATGCTGGCGGCGGACGGCACGGATGTCACCGGCGTAGATAAGGGCATCACCATTGTCTTTGGCGCGGACGCTGAAAATGCTGTTGCCAACGCCGCTTCCAAGATTTCTCAGGACACCGGTCTGAACGTGACCTCCACCGGCGCGACCAACCTGACCTTCAAGGGCGGCACTGCCACCAAGGGCGGCGGCGGCCTAACCCTGCAGATCGGCGACACCGCCGACGACTACAACCAGATGAAGGTCATCGTGGGCGATATGCACACCAAGGCCCTGGGCATTGACGGCATCGACATCGGCGACCAGGACGGTGCGGCCGCCGCTATCGACACCATCAAGGCCGCCATCAACCAGGTTTCCTCCGTGCGCGGCGATCTGGGCGCTATTCAGAACCGTCTGGACCACACCGCCAACAACCTGTCCGTGATGGCCGAGAACATCCAGGACGCCGAGTCCACCATCCGCGACACCGACGTGGCCGAGGAGATGATGAGCTACGTCAAGAACAACATCCTGGTCCAGTCCGCCCAGGCCATGCTGGCCCAGGCCAACCAGGTGCCCCAGGGCGTCCTCCAGCTGCTGGGCTAACTCGACGCAAGGCCCGCTTATCTCCGTTTCCGCCTGACGGCGAAAACTGCGCCCGCTCCCCTGCTCCTCGTTTTCCGGCACAAACGCTTCGCTGGTTTGCGCCGGAAGGGGACGGGGGATGCGTTGGGGATATACAACAGAACAGGGGGCGGGCTTCGGCCCGCCCCCTGTTCTGTTGTTCTCTCATCCCACAGCGCAGTCCATCCGTCATCTGTCCCTCTTCAGCAGGCGAATATCCTCCCCGAAGAACACCAGGCACCCGTACTCCCCCTGGACCCTGGACAGCACCGCCTCCCCGTAGCGCCGCCCCAGCTCCTGTACGGACAGGTTGGTGGACAGCAGCGTACTCTTCCGGCTCAGAAGCCGCTCGTTGACCAGCCGGTAAACCGTGGCCTGGACGAAGGAGGTGAGCATCTCCGTGCCCAGGTCGTCCATAATGAGCAGGTCGCAGTGGAGGCACCGTTCGATCTCCCGCTCCGGGTCCTCGCCGGGCAGTCCCTCCCGTCCGAACTTGCCGCTCTCGAAGCTCTGGAAGATGTGGGCGGCGGTGTCGTAGACCACGGAGAACCCTCTGCCGCTGACCTCCCGGGCGATGCAGGCGGACAGAAAGGTCTTCCCCAGCCCCGGGGGGCCGGTAAAGAGGAGGTTGCCGCTGCCGTAAGCGAAGGTGCGGGCGAAGCCTGTGCAGATGTCGAAGACGATCTCTATGTTCTCCCTGGGGCTGCGGCCGTAGCTCTCCCAGGCCTGGGTGCCGTACCAGTCGAAGGAGAAGGTCTCAAAGGACTGGCTGCCCAGGTCCAGCAGCCGGCTCAGCCGCCGGTTCTGCTCCTGGGTGTAGTAGCGCATCAGGCACCGGCAGACCGCGCCGTCGGCCAGGCAGCCGCTGTCCTGGCACTGGGGGCAGGCGGGCGCGTCGTCCACGTAGTCGTAGGGGTACCCGGCCCCCACCAGGGCCTCCGCCCGCTCCCGCTGAAGCGCCAGATTGCGCTTCTCCAGCTCCCGCAGGGCGGGCTCCGGGTCCTCCTCCCGCTCAAAGGCGGCCAGCAGCAGCTGGGCCGCGGCCCCCCGGAGCTCCCGGTCGATCTCCGCCACACGCGGCAGGCGGCGGCCGATCTCCTCCCGCCGCCGCTCCAGCTCGGCCCGGCGCGCCTCCCGGTCCGCCAGAAAGCGCCGCCGCGCGGCGGCCAGAATGGTTCCATCCAGCGACATTTACTGCCCCTCCTTTGTCTCGTTGAGCTGGCGGCGGTACCGCTCCATCCGGGCCATATCCGCCAGGGGCGCGCCGTTGTCCTGGGGGCGCTTCTGGCGCTGCTGCCGGGGGGAGGCGGGCCTGTCCCCCTCCCGGACCTGGGCCAGGGTATGGAGGCCCTTCTGGTGCCAGGAGGAGAGGATTTTGTGCATATAGGCCCACTTGAGCTCCTTGCACTTGAGGATGGTTTTGTCATAGGCCAGCTCCAGGGCCTCGTCCTCGAAGCCCATGCCGCTCCACTCCGCCAGATAGCGCTCCTCGCTGGGTCCCGGCTTCCGGTCCCCCAGGCCCAGCAGGCCCATAAGCCGGGGGATGTTCTCCCGGCGGCGCTGGCTGTCCCGGATGTAGGCGGCGGCGCTCTCCTGGTCCATGAGCCCCAGCCGGGCCCAGGTGTAGCCCTCCCGCTCGATCTGGCGCATGGTGGGCCTTCGGCCGGGGCCGAAGCGGGCGGCGGTCCGCTCCGCGCAGAAGCCCACCAGCAGGAAGATCACGTCCGCCGGCAGCCCCAGCTGGTCGTACAGCCCCAGCAGCGCCGCCAGATCGGGGGTGGTCAGCCGCTTGCCCAGCTTCTCCTCCACCGCGCCGGTGAGGGCGGCGAACTCCCCGCCCTCCAGCGCCCTGGCCAGATCGGCCCGTGTGTACTCCGCAGGCTTCTCCTCCGGCTCCGGTGGGGCGGCGGGCCCCGGCAGGCCCACCAGCTCCAGTCCCGCCAGGGCCTCCAGGGCCCTGCGGAACCGGGCCCCGTCCCACTTCAGCCGGGCGCGGACCTTCTCGCCGTCCATCGCGCCCCGGTTCTGGACCACGGCGATGTAGAGCAGGGCGGCGTCCCCGTCGCCGGCCTCCAAAAGCCGCCGGACCGCCGGGCCGGACAGGGCCACGCCCTCGTCCTCCGGCAGATGCAGTATATAGCCGCTGATCGGGACCGCCTCCTCTCCTGTTTCTGACGCTATTCTACACGAAAAGCCCGCTCCCGTAAAGGGGAAATTCCGATCCGCCGTGAAAACCACCGAAACCCTTCTCATCAGCCCTGTTACCGATAGATACAAATTTGTATCCGAATCGTAAGGGAATCGAAACGACTTTGACACAAGAATGTGGTAGGATACCATCAGCGGATCTCCGGCGGGAGGCCGGGACGGACCCGCTCTACATAGAGAAAGAGGAGGTACACCCATTCATGTTGACAAAGATAAAGAATCTGAGCGCGAGGGCCAAGGCGGGCCTGGGGGCGGGCCTGGCGCTGCTGGCGGCGGCGGGCGTGGGCCTGGGCGTCTGGCAGCCCTGGAAGCAGGCCCCGGAGGAGCCCGTGGAGCCCGTCAATCCCCCCCAGCAGGTCCAGGGCCCCCGGCAGCCGGAGGTCCAGGGCCCCCAGATCCAGGTGGGCAGCGAGACCATCAACTGCACCGTCTACACCGGCCAGGGCTGGAGCATCTGCGTGCCCGAGAACTGGACTGCGGAGGAGCAGGGGGAGAACGGCGTCCTGCTCTCCTCCGGGGACGGGGCGGAGATGACCCTGGAGCTCCTGTCCGGCGGCGGCGATGCCGGCAGCTTCGCCGCCCTCTCCGGCGGGGAGGACGGGGAGGAGCTGACCCTGCGCTTTTACGCCGGCGCCGGCGAGCCGGCGCCCGTTCTCACCGCCTCCGCCCCGGCGGACCGGTGGAACCAGTACGACAAGCTCTTCGCCGCCCTGGCCCGGACCCTGACCGTGGGGCAGGACAAACCCTTCGCGGAGATTTTCGTGGTGCCCCAGGAGCCGGACTGGCAGGAGGCCGACGGCATGACCGTGCTCTTTTTGGACAAGGACGGCTTCGTCCTGGACGAGGAGGTCCAGAAGGCCGTGGAGGCCTACATGCTCACCTGGCCCGAGGAGGAGCGGGAGGGCTATACCGGCCGCTACCGGGTGGACGGCATCGCCTGGGATGTCAGCTATACCGGCCTGACAGAGAACTACATCGACGTCTTCCGGGCCGGCGTGGCCTTTGAGGAGAGCGGCGGCGGCTGGACCGCCATGTCCGGCGGCGTCCTCCTGGCGGTACATACCGACGGCAGCTCTGTGGAGCGCACCCAGTGGCTCAACGGCGGCGCGGCGGAGAGCCTGGAGGAGCTGGCGGGGCTGCTGGCGCAGTAGAGGCCCGCAAAAAATAAAGCGGAGGGAAGTTGCACCGCAGCGTGCAACTTCCCTCCTTTTTCCGCCCCTCTATTGTAGGGAGCACCACCACCGCGGTAACCAAGTCCGAAAGTAAGTGCGACCAGGCCCAGGTACCGGGCCGCGTGCGGCGGGGTCAAGAAGACCGCACAGAGCGCACCTTGACAACGCAATAACCGATAAAAGCAGGGCGTTCCGCACCTCCCCGGCGCAGTGCGCAGCGCCATAGAGCGGGAGCCCCGCCGGAACGGCGGGGCTCCTTTGACGGAAGAATCCACAACAAAGCGTATTGATCGCATCTGAAAATACGAATTGTTTACAGAATCGCCTCCAGCACCGGGGCCAGCCACTGGCCCTGGAAGTCCTCGATGTGTCCCTGGTCCGCCAGCTGGGCCAGCTGGGGGTCGATGGGCATCCTGGCCAGGAGGGGCAGGCCGTGGGCCTGGGCGGCGGCCTGAGTTTTGCCCTGGCCGAAGAGGGGGATTTCCCTGCCGCAGTCGGGGCAGAGGAGATAGCTCATGTTCTCCACCAGCCCCAGGATGGGCACGCCCATCATCTCCGCCATCTTCACGGCCTTTTCCACCACCATGCCCACCAGCTCCTGGGGGGAGGCCACCACCACGATGCCGTCCAGGGGCAGGGACTGGAAGACGCTGAGGGCCACATCCCCGGTGCCCGGCGGCATATCCACGAAGAGGTAGTCCACATCCCAGATTACGTCGGTCCAGAACTGGGTCACCACCCCGCCGATGACAGGCCCTCGCCAGAGGACCGGGTCCGTCTCGTCGTCCAACAGCAGGTTGACGCTCATCAGCTCGATGCCGCCGCCGGAGGGGACGGGGAGCATCCCCCGCTCGTCGGCCATGGCCCGCTGATGGATGCCGAAGGCCCTGGGGATGGAGGGGCCGGTGACGTCGGCGTCCAGCACGCCCACCTTATAGCCGGCCCGGCGGGTCAGCACCGCCAGCTGGCTGGTGACCATGGACTTGCCCACGCCCCCCTTGCCGGAGACGACGCCGTAGACCTTACCCACCCGCGCGGCGGGGTTGTGGGCTTTGAGGAGGGACTGGGGCTCTGTGCGCTCCCCGCAGCTCTCGCCGCAGGTGCTGCAATCGTGGGTACACTCAGACATAGAACATTTCTCCTTTACAGATTGTGATTTAATGCAACTATATTACAAATAGTTTTCAAAAACCGGACCGTTTACAGCTTTACATGGCGGCACCGGCCGGGGTAAGCCCAATTGAGGTAGTCCGCCTCCCGGCGCTGGCAGGTAAACAGGAGCACCTGCCGCCGCTGGGAGAGCTCCACCAGGTAGTCCAGGGCGGCGGCCATGCGCTCGTCGTCGAAGTTGACCAGCGCGTCGTCCAGCAGGAGGGGGGCGGCGCTGTCCCTGGGCAGGACCATGTCGCAGATGGCCAGACGCACCGCCAGATAGAGCTGGTCGGCGGCCCCCTGGCTGAGCAGGGCGGCCTCGTGGGGGATGAACTGGCCCGTCTCCTGGGCGGAGGGGGTCAGCTCCTGGTCCAGCAGCACCTTATTATACTTCCCCTTGGTCAGCTTTGTAAAGATGTCCGCCGCCCTCTGTCCCAGATCGGGGGAGAAGCGGGTCTGCAGGGAGGAGCTGGACACGAAAAGGACCTCCATTGCCAGCGACAGCGCGTCGTACTCCGCCTCCAGCTGTCCCCGCCGCTCCTGCAAGCGCTCCAGCTGGGCCTGCAGCTCCTGGGGATCCCCCAGGGCCTGGATGCGGCCCTGGGTGGTGTGGACCTGCCGGCGGAGAGCGGAGAGCTCCTCCCCGGCCTGTCCCAGCTCCAGGCGCAGCTGCTCCCGGCTGCGGGCGGGCCGCTCCACGGGGGCCGGGGGAACGGGGGGGACCTCTCCCCGGCGGTCCTCCCAGCGCTGGCGGGCGGTCTCCTCCTGCTTCCGGGCCTGGTCCAGCTGAGCGCGGAGCTCGTAGGCGGCGTTCAGGGCCTGCCGCGCGGCGGGGAGGTCCCGGATCAGGGGCCGGAAGGCCCGGAGCTGGGAGAGAATCTGCTCCAGATTGGTCTGCGCGCTGGCGGAGACGGCCTCATAGGCCGCCAGGGCGTTCTGGTGGACGGCGGCGGCGGCGGAGACGGCGTCGTAGAGGGCGGCGTAGTCCGCCACCTCATCCTGGCGGCGCTGCTCCAGCTCGCCCCGCTCCAGCAGCCAGCGGGCCTTTCTGCGGCGGAAGGGGACGAGAAGGGCGGCCAGCAGTCCGGCGGCCAGCAGCAGCCCGCCCCCCGCCGCCAGCGGCCACAGCCCGGTCAGCCACTCCGCCGCCCCCGCCGCCAGCAGGCTGATAGCCACCGCCAGACAGGGCAGCAGGGGGGAGAGCCTGGGCGGCGGCGGCAGATGCAGGGGCCGGTTGGCGGCCTGGGCGGGGGTGAGGCCCGCCAGGGGGTGGGCCTCCAGCTCGCTCTCCGCCCGGCGCAGGGGCCGGGCCGCCGTCTCCACCTGGGCACGGGCCTTGGCCACGGTGATGTCCACGGTGGCCAGAGCATCGATGCGGCCCTGGAGGGCGTCCAGCTCCTGGCGGGTGGGGAGGCCCCTGGAGGTGCGCTCCAAGGTTTTGACCTTGTCCCGTGCCGAGGCGGCGTCCAGGCGCAGTCCCTCCACCGCCATGGCGGCCTCGGCCCGGTCAGCGGCGTCGTGGCGGGCCAGCTGGGCCTCGAGCTCCTCCATCCGGGTCTGAACCGCCCGCTGCCGGTCCAGATCCCCCTGGACGGCCCCGGAGAGCGCCGACAGCTCCGCTAGGGTGGCCCGCAGGTCCTGGATCTCCCGCTCGGCCTGGGGGATGAGGCCGGTCCTGTTGTGGCGGCGGGCGTTGAGCTGGCGCTTCAAGCGCTCAGCGGCGTCGGTGAAGGAGGTGTCCTCCTCGCCGGTGGTAATAAGAGAGGCAATGCGCCGCTCCAGCGCCGCGCTCTGGTCCACCGCCAGGCCGGACTGGCGGATAAAGGCGCTGCGCTCGTAGACATCCTGGGGCACGCCCAGCAGCTGCTCGCCGCAGTCCGCGGCGGTGAGGGCGGTCACCGGCTGGGAGGAGCCGGTATAGACGGCGGAGAAGGCCCCCATGGGGGCGTTGGACCGGGCGGTGCGCCGGGTAATGGTGATCTCCCCCTGGGGGGCGGAGAGCTCCAGCTGGCCGGCCATGGCGCTGCCGGACCAGGGAAGATACCGGCGCTTGTCGGCGCGGGGGCTCCGGTCCCGGGTGTTCAGGCCGTAGAGCATGACGCGCAGGAAGGCGGTCCAGGTGGATTTGCCCGCCTCGTTGGGGGCCTCGATCACATTCAGGCCCGGTTCCAGGTCCAGTGTTTCATTCTCCAGGCGGCCGAAAGTGGCCGCAAGATGTTTGATTTGCATGGAGATGCTCCTGTTCTTCACGATATAATATGTACCAGATGTTGTGGCAGAATACGCTTCCTATACTATATCACGGGAAAAGGAAAATGTCTCCGCCTGGACGCAAAAAAAATTTGAGAATTTTCAAAAAAAGAGTTGACAAAGAGCGGTAGATCTGGTATATTAAGCAAGCTGTCCGAC